>Ga0214542_1000078_pt1 | contig 123058 bp, 60 predicted proteins | sample CNSS1metaG_FD_160096 | JGI IMG/M metagenome (GOLD analysis project Ga0214542, IMG submission 160096) | Root nodule microbial communities from cowpea collected in UCLA plant growth center, Los Angeles, California, USA - CNSS1 | ecosystem: Host-associated > Plants > Roots > Nodule | place: USA... | reverse complement strand
TATATATATATATATATATATATATATATATATATATATATCGACCACATTCTCTCTGTGACCATAATCCATATATAACCCAACAATATTATCTAAAACTTTTCACACACATGTTGATAATATTTGCTTTTATACAGTTATACAAATGTAATGGTTATGTTGATTTCTTTCTGCAATTACAGAACAACAAAATGATGAGAAGTACGGGTAGAGTAGTACCTTATACCTTATACCTTATACTCGTATTTGTTTATTCATTTGTGGCACAAGTTCATTACTCATGTACAGCTATAGTAGTATTAATTTAATTTGTGCAATTGATACGAGACTTTGTCTTATCTCCACAAGTGCATGCATGCATAATAAAACTTATATTAAAATAACAATATTAATAATGAAGTGATAAGGTATATGACTCTGGATTTCAGCTTTCAATTTTAGTCGGCTGCCTTTGATAATTTAAATAAAGCATAATCATAATTATGTATTTCATCCTTTTCTTTTAATATAATTAATTTTTATTAAAGACTAAGATATAATATTTGTCATCTTTTAATTAGTTACAATATTTTTTTTACCTTTTCTTTTCGTTTCTTCGTCATTATTCATATTAATTAAAAATTAGATGAAAATAAATGTTTAACTAATACAAGAATGGTATTAATATTATCTTAAATATTAAAAGTGCATTAGTAAAAATATATATGTTTTCAAAGATTTGTTAGTTAAAAAGTAACAAAGAGAGTTCTATTATAATGCAATACTTTTTTTTTTATTTAAGAAAAAAACAGTCTCGTTATATTTTTAAGTTGTTTTTTTTTCAACAATTACCATTTGATTAGAAGAAAATGTAAAAATAGTTGAAAGACTAGCGATATTTTTAACTAAATTTATATAAATTAAACATTTCTTGATCAGTATGTTTGTCATTTTAAAATGGTACTATGTCCCTTTTAGGCAAGAAAGTATCATCTAAAATTAGTAAGTTTTTCCGCATTGCACGGATATATTTAGTTTAAGGGAAAATATAAATGAAATAAATGAAAGAAAATAATATTTATTTTCATAATCAATAAAAGATATTTTGCTTTACTAAATACCAACAAAATTAAAAAAAAGGACTTTTGAATTTGAAGAAAATGTTTTAAAATTAAATTACTTAAGATTGAAAATCCAAATTCTCTGTAAAAAGTGTTCTCGAGATAATGTTATTTTTCTCCCCCAACAGTACAACGTGATCTTTCTGGGATACTTGACAAACCAATGATGCAGATAATGACAAGGTTCCTTTGCTGTTTTTTTTTTTTTTTAAAATATTTACCTCTGTTTCCAGGGACAGAAATTAAGGGTTTGAAGACAAGTCATAAAATTTTGGGGTAGATCTATATAACCTGTTTGTCAGCTATAATTGTTCTTTTTCTCTTATTCTCTCCCTATACATATTCAATATTGTAATATAAAATACTCCATTTTTGTAATATAAAAATAGTTTATAGTTTAATTAATATGATTTCGATTTCTTAGATTAGAGAAACATTTTAATATTTTAAAAAATAATTTTAATTTCTAGACTTAAAATTTTGAGAGACTAAAGTAATCTTTTAAGTATAATTAACAAAAGTTGTTTGGAACTTAAAATCATATATATAAGTTATTGTAAGTGATAACATAAAGGCATGAAGAACTATGACTTGTGTTATTTAATACATTTTTAATGAAAATAATAAAGTTATTTTTTGTTTTATATTAATTGTGATATTATTTTATATTAATTATAAAATTTTAATTTTTTAACATGTAAATAAAAATAAACAAAAACAGCGATAGATAATAATTGCATCATTCAAATAGTTAATGAAAGAATTAAACATCCCTCACTTAATTAAAAATGTTCTTGTTAAACACTCGAACAAATCAAACAAATTTAATAAAGACTCGAATCAAAATACTTACATATATGTAAATACACATGTATTTCCACTAATAAAAAAAAGTAAATATAATATAAATTTGTTTTTAATTTTTAAACTATTCTCGTGTCACTTTTTCATTAAATGATACGTATTAGTTATACAGTAGTATTGTTGAAAAAGGGAAATTAAAAAGAAAATAAAAGAAGCAAACAAAAAATGTTAATAAAAAACATTTTTGTTTTGGAATGGAAGGAATAATGTTTTTGAAAAATATTAACGATCAGAAAGGTAAATATAAATAATATTTTTGGAAAGATTAAAATCCAAGTTATAAACCTTTAGAGAGAGAGTTAGATTATGATTAGATATGGTTCATAATTGAAGATAACACACCTCGAGACATTCTGATCATTATAAACTGGAAACAATAGAGATATGAAATGAGTTTTAAGGCTTATCATAGCATATTTAATACCATGATTTATTTATATACACTATATATATTGAAAAACATAATTTAATTTCTAATGTTTATTCGATTACATTATCACTTATTTTTAATTTTATTCTAATTAAAACTCTTTTAAGAGACTTTAATCATTTTAATAATTCATCTTTTTTTTAATTCAAATTATATATATATATATATGTATATATATATATATATATATTATAGGGTTAAGTATGTTTTTAGTCCCTGAACTTTGGTCCAAAATTGGAATTCGTCCCTGGTCGAAACTTTGATAAATTTCAATACCTAAATTTTAAAAAGGAATGAATATAGTCATTTTAATCCAATTTTGTTAACTTTTTTTAGGTTTCGAACGCATTTCTCAATAAATATTAGAGTTGTTTACGTCATTTGACACATTCTCAACTCAATATTTACTGAGAAATGTATTTGAAACCTAAAAAAAAATTAACAAAATTAGGTTAAAAAGGACTATATTCATTCATTTTTAAATTTAGGGACCAAAATTTATCAAAGTTTCGACCAAGGACGAATTTCAATTTTGTGTCAAAGTTCAGAGACTAAAAACATTATTAACCCATATATATATATATATATATATATATATATTATTTTAACGAGCAAAACAATATTTGAAAATGTTAAAGTTGAATTATTTAAGAAAATAACTTAATTAATATTTTTTAAGATATTTTGAAGTGTTACGTAAAACTTTCATTATTTAAAACAATCCAAAACAACTCATATATAGAGTCTTATATTCTTATTGTTCCATCCGAGTAGGAACCACGTAAACTATGGTGAATAAAGAAAGCGCAATCATGCAGTGGCACTCGTTTACCAACAACTTGGATTGGAGCTTCTCATTCATCACCAAGAACACCTTCAAATTTGTTCTCTTCTGAACGCCACATCAGTGACAGCTTCATTCCCACATGCCTCTAAGTTCACACGTTTCTTCATTTTTCCATGCCATACCCTTTATCCCTCATCAACACTATCATCACAACATTCCAAACATCTTTCAATGTTTCATGCAGTATTATAAATACCCTGCAACACACCATGCTTTTGCATTCTGCTACTATCTTGTGTTGTCACTGTTCTTTTGAGGCCATTTTTCTTGTTATATAAGAATATGGCAATTGAGCAGCACAGGGATGTGGAGAGTGGTGAAGCCACCAAGCTCCACTGTTTACAAGAGCCCTTCATTCAACCAGAGGAGGCTAAGCATGGGGAAAACAATGGATCCATTAGAATGGTTTTGCTTAGCACACTTGTTGCTGTTTGTGGTTCTTTCACATTTGGAACTTGCGTAAGTATTGATCTTAAACAAACCATAGGAAAATTACAGTTGGAAGCCATGTATGTTTTCAGTGGCAAGACTACTGAAAGGGGAAATTAAAAGAGAAGAAAGTGAAAGTTTCTGAGCATGACTTGAGAAAGAAACATACCAAATGTACAGAAAAGGAAAAAAAGCTTTCACCTTTTTTTTATGTTGTGCTGAAGTTATCATTTTGGCAGGTGGGGTATTCAGCACCAACTCAAGCAGCTATAAGGGAAGATCTTAATCTATCTCTTGCTGAGGTTAGTATATTCTGGTTTTCCATTCACATTCTCATTTATATTATACAAAATTCTCTCTTCTGATTTCCTTCTTTTTTGGGATTGGTAGTTTTCATTGTTTGGTTCTTTAGTAACCATTGGTGCAATGCTTGGGGCTATGACCAGTGGCCGGATTACAGATTTCATTGGCCGAAAAGGGGTATGTGAAATCTAAGTGCCTAAAAAACAGAATCTATATTCCGAACCATGTATTAATTATGCATGTAACATGTTAGTTATTACTTTTTTGATTTAATAGTATATTTATAGATACTATGACAGGACTTGTATTTCTGCATTGCCATTCAATTATAAACTGTTATGTATGATAAATTTCTTGACTGTAATAATATTATTTAAAGTTCATATTAAAGATCAGTTCTTATTCACAATATAATGCATATTAAACTGTTACTGTTCATGTGAAACAGGCTATGAGGATTTCAACAGGTTTTTGCATTACAGGATGGGTAGCTGTCTTTTTCTCAAAGGTATTCATTTTCTGCATATATGTGCTCATATGAAGAAAAGTTGTGGCAAAATACTAGATAGGTTTTTATTCTTTTCTATCTATTGCAGAGTTCTTACTCCCTTGACTTGGGAAGATTTTCCACAGGGTACGGCATTGGAATTATCTCATACGTGGTAACTAATTTTGATAATCACTTATTCCATTCATAAAGTTTAGGCTAACTTAAATATGTTTGTTTATTCATATATGTTTCCTCTTCACTATAGTATATATAACAAAAATATGTATAATGTAACAGGTTCCTGTGTACATAGCAGAAATAGCTCCCAAACATCTTCGAGGAGGACTTGCAACAACAAATCAGGTGAAGAAATATTAGGAACTTTCCTATCTTGTTCTATATTTAAATTTCAAGAGTTAAGTGCAAGTGAGTTGAATTTTGACTCTGACTCTGATTGATTTGCAGCTTTTGATTGTTACTGGAATGTCTGTTTCATTCTTAATAGGAAGTGTCATGAATTGGAGACAGCTTGCACTAGCGGGTAAGCACATAATAACACTAGTTTTGAATTGTAGGCTAAGGTGTAACAAATTATGGATACAAAAAGGGTATAACTTTTATTTCTTTGATTTGAACTGTGCAGGGCTAGTACCTTGCATTTGCTTGGTGATTGGTTTGTGCTTTATTCCTGAGTCCCCAAGATGGCTGGTAAGCATTATTCAGCTGCTAAGGACCAAATCAATGCAGTATTTTCTTCTTAATCTTGCAATGAAAACTAACATGTATGTATTTTTTCAGGCAAAGGTTGGCCGTGAAAAAGAATTTCAACTTGCTTTAAGGAGTCTTCGGGGTAAAGATGTGGATATTTCTCATGAAGCTGCTGAAATTCTGGTACATAACAAGATGATTGAGAACCTTCAGAGAAATTTCAAAACAACTTGACATGTTTTTGACCTTAGCTAATTCTTTTTTTGGCTCAATAGGATTATATTGAAACTTTTCAAAGCCTTCCAAAGACTAACCTGTTGGATTTGTTCCAAAGCAAATATGTGCGCTCGTTGGTTGTAAGTAACACACTTTGTCTTGCAGAAATCTAGTGGCAATGAACATAATTGCTCAAAAGATCTAAATTGCATTTTTGTCTCAATTTCAGATTGGGGTTGGGTTAATGGCATGTCAACAATCTGTTGGAATTAACGGCATAGGATTCTACACAGCTGAAACTTTTGTAGCAGCTGGTAAGTGAGAAGAGTCAGAAGAAAGAAACCAGTTTCTTCGGTTTGTTTTGTCACACTTATTTTTCTTCAACTGTTGAATTTGCAGGATTTTCTTCAGGAAAAGCTGGAACCATAGCATATGCTTGTATGCAGGTAGTTCATCCCTCCACTAGTTTCTCACAAATCAATAGCGTGAATACCATTATTGTGTCTGAACTTCACCAGTTACAATGAATGACAGGTTCCATTTACTATATTGGGAGCAATTTTGATGGATAGGTCTGGAAGAAGGCCTCTTATAATGGTAAATCTATTTGAAAGCAATCATTTATTAAGAACAAGTAAAATTAAGTGGTGTAAGAGCTTTGTTTCTTGACAAAAGTTCTTGTACACATGCAGGTTTCTGCAAGTGGGACATTCTTAGGTTGCTTCATAGCAGGAATTGCTTTCTATCTCAAGGTAAGTCTTCAGTATTAAATGCATTTGTACTGTCATGATAAAACAGATTATAGTTTGAGGTCATTTAAACTTTAAACCAGAACAGTATTATGTTTCAATAATTTTATCTGCACATGGTCCTCATGTGTGCCTTTTTTCTAAAATTGTTGATGACTCAATGGATCAGGACCAAAGCTTATTACTTGAGTGGGTACCTATATTAGCAGTTTCTGGCGTGTTGGTGAGTTTTCTTCTGCAACATTAATTCCTACCCTACTCCCCACGTTCTGTCAAATTCTAGTTTGACCTGAAATTGTCCCATCTTTTGAATCTTACTGTGATCAGATCTATATAGCAGCATTTTCAATTGGAATGGGACCAGTTCCTTGGGTGATAATGTCTGAGGTATGTATCATTTAACACCAACATTTATAATAAGGGTTAAATATGTTTTTGGTCCCTCAAGTTTTAACGAAATTTGGAATTAGTCCCTCATCAAAACTTTTGACCAATTTAGTCCTTCATCTTTCAAAATGCATGAATTTAGTCCTTATAACCAAATTTTGTTAAGTTTATCTGACGTTTCAAACACATTTCATGATAATATTAAAATTATTTACATTGTTTGACACATTTTTGCTTCAATATCAACTTAAATACTATCATGAAATGTGCTTGAAACGTCAGATAAACTTAACAAAATTTGGTTAAAAGAACTAAATTCACGCATTTTGAAAGATGAAGGACTAAATTGGTATAAAGTTTTGATGAGGGACTAATTCCAAAATTCACTGAAACTTGAGGGATCAAAAACATATTTAACCCTTATAATAATGCTAACTCTTGTAGCATATAATGCTGGTCAACATTGAACTGATACATCTTCCTATTATCGAAGTCGAGGTCAAAGACAGTTAAAATACTCTTTATTCATTCTATTTTTCGAGACATTTTTTAAAGACAAAACGTTAATGAATAGATTCTAAAACGAATAATACCTCGAATGCGTGATGAATGAGAATAATTCTATCATCGTTATCGTTAGACTTGGAATCGGAACAATACTCATCGATATTTGTCTAAAAAAATGTGCTACATAAAATGTCACAATTTTGAAGGGAATACTGTGCTGCTAAAATCCTCTCCAACACACTCAGTTAAAAATAAAAATTTGCATAAACTTGATGTTACTTTTCATATTTCACAGATCTTTCCCATAAACGTGAAAGGAACTGCTGGAAGCTTGGTGGTTTTGTTGAATTGGTTAGGAGCTTGGATAGTTTCATATACTTTCAACTTTCTTATGAGTTGGAGTTCTCCAGGTAAGCACAAAACATAACTATAGAACCATGCATTCTTAATTTCTTGTGCCTATCTGACTATAATCAGTGAAATGTATTTATGTTGTTTTTGTTTTCTTTGGACAGGTACTTTGTTTTTGTATGCTGGATTTTCCCTCTTAACTATTCTGTTTGTCGCAAAATTAGTCCCAGAAACCAAAGGAAAAACATTGGAAGAGATCCAGGCTTGCATTAGTTCATAGAGAGAAAGAAAGTTTCCACCATTTATCAAATTCTTTTGGATCCATTTAGGATTCTCAAGGCATCAAATAACAGATTGTGCCATATCCATTTTTTTTTTGCTGCATAGTAATAACATATCGTTAGCATATCTGATAAGAAAAGAAAAAAAAAAAACATATTCTGTAACACTGCCTCTTCTGATTCTTTTAATGGATATTCTTGTGAGTAATTAATTGCTTCCAAAATTTCTCGATGCAATCTAGTTCGAACTTGAGGTTTCACGGATTACAAAAAAAACGAAGACTTTCAATTACCATGTGATAATTAATTTGAGTTTTTTCTGTTCTTGTTGCAGTACTGAAAGGAAAACTTAAATAAAAGAACCTACTGTACCGTGTACCGTGTTGTTCGTCGTTAATTTAGTTTTTGTTAACGGATGGTAGTTATTACCTTAACCAGATACATCATAGATTTAGATTGAGGTTCACTATTAGTCCACGATCTTGTCTTAAAAATTTTACACCATACGAAATTAATCTTTAAAAATAATAAATAAAAGAATAATGGAAGTAGTGTAAAAATGAAAACAATATAAAAGAAGGTTTTCAATTTTACCAAATATAAAAGAAAACTATAGATTTTGTGATGATTAAAATATTTTTCTTTCTTACTACAATAATTTGGAAATATATACTTTGGGAAATGCATAATAATTATTTAATCTATCAGTAATTCACAATAGATTTATTGCACTTTTTAATATTTAATTTAAGAAAAATGCTTAATGGTAGAACAAAAATGGAATTTCTAAATAGGCATCAAAAGATAAATATAAAGATTAAATCTTTTCATAAATATCTTTATGCAAATTTCTAAAATATTATAGAAAATACTAACCCAACACCTTTTGCATAGGCAGAAAAAGTATAAGTAAACGTAGTTTTATATTGATAATAATTTAGAATAATATGAATACGCATATATAACCCAAAAGTTAGTAATGTAAGTTATCTATGAACCTCTCTAAAACTTAATGAATGAACATATATGAGAAAAATGTTCCTTTCAAGTGGTACTACAATTGGCTTTATTATACTCACCCAAATTTAGCATGACACCATTAAAAAGTGAAATTACCATAGTTTAAAAAAGGATGAAAAAAGTATGAATTTCCTCTTGTGTGTGCATAATTCTTTCGATGCATATTTTCTAATTAGGAATAGGAATAGGAAAAGGAAGAGGAAGTGCTTGTTTTTGACATGTGTTATAATAATTTTTTTTATCGAATTGTTGATGAACATGTTTTGTGAATTATGAGATGTTGTGTATTATAAGATGAATATGGGCTATATAAATGCAAGTTCCTGTATTTTGTATTTGTAGTGAGAAATCTAAATATTGACTTAATAATCCGAGAATTTAAGTTCCGATTATTCATTTACTTAACAACATGAAAATCTAATAGTTAAGTTTAATTTGTAGATAAATAATGATTAATGTATTTATCTTTGTATTTTCACCCATTCATATTTTACTGGCCATAATAGATATAAATCTATACAAAAAAGATTTTTATGGTCCTCCACTTTGATCAAAATGATTTCTATCATCTTCTACTTTGGCCAAAATGAACCCTTAATAGAACCTCACGATGGAAAAATCATAATTATCAATTATACTGACGTGATAAGAGAGCATTAACATATTTAAATAAATTGAATAAACTTATAATAATTATACGTGAGTATTCGCAAATATATGTAATATATATATAATTAATTAATTGGATTAAATATGTTTTTAGTCTAGATTCAAAATCAGAATTTGTTTATGTCCAAAACTTCAATATATTTTGGTCCCGAAACTTAAAAAATGAATGAATATAGTCATTTTAACTCAGTTACGTTAACTTTTTTGAGATGTAGAACATTATTCTTAGCAGATATTAAATCAGAAATGTGTTAAATGATGTAAACAACTCAAATACTAACATGAAACGCGTTCAACATATCAAAAAAAGTTAACATAATTGGATTGAAATGACTATATTTATTTATTTTTAAAGTTCAGAAACCAAAGTATATCAAAATTTCGGACAAAGACGAATTTCAATTTTAGATCAAGATTGAGGGACTAAAAACATACTTAACACTGTATAATTACGTTGTTTTTCGCTTTTTTATTTGTAATAAACATGTTTAGAAAGTGAACATGATTTAATAACTTGTTTTATATTTATTTTATGAGTCTTTATAATTAGATATGATTTTTTTATACTTATAAGTATTTTACTTTTTTTAATATGGAGGTAATATATATTAATTATTTTCTATATCTTATTATTTATTAAAGAGAGACATAACTAAATTTTTTTTTCACAAATTCATTTAATATTCTATGAAACCTTTTTTTCAAAGCTTATTAAAGATATTTAATACATTTTAATATCGAAGAGTCTTATAAGATTTCGATTATTAATAAACTTGATGATAATAAATATTGTTATTTTTTGAGATACATATTTAAGGTTTAGGGTTATTTTCTTGAAATATATTATAAGTGAAATATGTTATTTGTTTCTAAAATTAAATAATGTTTGTTTTTAATTCTAAAAGATCTCTTTAGTTTTTTATTTATAAAAAAGAATCAAACAAATATTTTTACTCTCATCTGTAATTTTAATTGAAATATGTTAGATAATTAATAATAAATATTAACCCTCCTGTTAAACGATATTATTATTATTATTATTATTATTATAATAGTCATACATTTTTACCGTGAATTTTAATTTTAATTGTTAGTAAGAAAATTATTTATTATTTTGAATCTTAATTTAAGTTAGAGCTTGACTCACTACCTGGTATGTCTGTATCAGCCTGTGTGAGTACCTTACGTGTTCAGATAGCAATTTGTGAAGAAACCAAACAAAATAACAAAATGAAGGGCCTTTGACATTTCTAATTTTCCAATATTTAATATTCATTCTTCCCAAATTGTATCACTCACACTGCAACACCAAAACCAACTGATTCAATTCTAGACTTCACTTCTTGTTCCAAATCAGAGGTCACCTTCAATCTCCTATAATTCCTTTGGTTTTTTTTTTTTTTTTATTTATTTCAATTTTCACTTCAGCTGTTTGATCTTTCTCTCTGGAATAATGCTCAATTGTGTTTCATATTGGTATTCAGATGTTCGTTTTCCTTTTAATTACCGTGATTGGACTAAAGTTCCTTTCTTTTTGTTCAATTAGTTTGTTCTCTTCATTTCACACCAACCTTTTGCTGAATCCACAAAAAATGACCGCAAATGAAAACCTTTTAGCTGTGAGCAACGACTGTTTTTAGTTTATTTCATATGATTTGCTTCTTCACTGTGTGAGACTGAAAGGGGTTCTCTTTGGCACTGAATGTTAGCGTTGAATGTTGAAACTCATTCTGGGTTTGAAACAGTTCGAAATTTAAAGATTCTCCTTATATTGTTGAATATTGTTGGGTATTGCTGGCTTAAAATTTCTCTGGCTCAGGGTTTCTCATTGGAATTGGTGTTTTTTTTTTTCAGGATACCGAGAGAATTATGAGTCGGTCGAACAAAAATAAGAGTACTCGTAATAATGAATCTTCTGCGGGTGGAATAGCTGGAGAAAGGGATATTCATCTTGATCATGAAATTGCACAGCTCACAAAACTTAGGTCAAGTCCCCATGAGCTTTTGGGCCGTGTTGTTCCTGGTAGGATGAGGTTGCCTGCATCTACTGTGAGAATGTTAGTTGGTAGAGAAGGTAATTTTTCCGGAAGAGGGAGATTTTCATCAGCTGATGGATGTCATGTGTTAAGCCGGTATTTGCCTACCAAAGGTCCTTGGATTGTGGATAGGATGAAAAGCCGTGCCTATGTTTCACAGTTTTCTGATGACGGTTCTCTTTTTATTGCTGGATTCCAGGTTATTATTATCATTATCATTGTACTTAATGTAGTTGTATGTTTAAATTATGTTTGAAGCGAAGAAGGTTATGTTAAATTGAAGAGTTTTGTACCAGTACAAAAGGGTCACTAGATCTTCATTTCTAGCTGTTCGTGCTTTGTTATAAAACAGGGAAGCCACATACGGGTCTATGATGTTGATAGGGGCTGGAAAATTAAAAAGGACATCTCTGCCAGAAACTTACGGTGGACAATTACTGATACATCTCTCTCACCAGATAAACTCTATCTTGTAAGTTGAGTTGATTGCTAATGAAGTTGGTAATCATGGATATTACTAGGATCAAGGATTTTCAATTAAATACTACCTATTTTGTGAGGCCAAATTCTCTACTAGTATGTTGGTACTCGCCCTCTACCGTGCCTCCAAATTACCCTGAATCTTATATATTAAAAATACTTTTAATATATTTTGAATTATCAAATCAATGTAACTTAAAGACACAATATGGGAAAAACAGCATAGAATCCAAGTTCTAATTTAATTTTGACCATGGCTCATGAATGTGAGCACCTTTATCACAAGTTTGAGTGGTTAACCCCTTTGTTTCTTTTAGCTTCTCGTAGCTCACATTTGACAATTTGTTAATTAATTATTGCAGGTTTATGCCAGTATGTCACCAATTATCCATATTGTTACTGTTGGATCTGGAACAACAGAGTCAATTGCAAACATCACAGTATGTACTGAAACTTGTTCACTCTCATTCTTTATAGACTGTCAAATATGTTTTCATAGCTTTTCAATGTTGTAGAGTGGTAAGCAAATGTTACATTTACAGTTATTTTCCTAGTTGTGTGAAAATTATATTACTTGCAATAACTGTATTCTATGTTATTCTTGTAAGATCAACCACTGGCTAATGCAAAAGTTGTCACCTTATTCTAAGCAATTCAACTCTGTAAAATAAAGAGAAGCTTCTTATGCTTCTATAAAATGCAAAAAATTGTAATGTTCTTTCTTATAGATGCAACCATCCTTTTTATTTATTGTTGATATTTAGCATACACAGATTTGTTCTTATGCATTAAATTTCCAACCTAAAATGTTTTATGATATCTATAATGATAATAAAGGAAATACCCTACCTTGGTTTCTAATTTTTCTTATACCCTTTCACTGCTTATTATGACCGCTTTTGTTTTTCTCATTTTCTATCCAGCTTTTATTCTCTATCTTCTTTCAGTTAAAAATGCGGGCAATGAGTGCCTTTTTCTAATGTATGCACACACATTAAATAATAGTTTGTTTTACATTTGGGGACCTTTCTACTATTGCAGGAAATTCACCATGGATTAAATTTCTCTTCTGATGAAGATGATGATGAATTCGGAATTTTCTCTATCAAGTTTTCAACGGATGGGCAAGAGCTTGTGGCTGGAACCAGTGACAGTTCAATATGTGTATATGATCTTGGAGCAGATAGGCTTAGCCTTAGAATTCCTGCTCACCAGGTATTCTATACTATTTGGTATAACAGTTGCTAATTTTGAATAGTTAACAAAAAACTTGAAATATATGAGGATAGCGATTAAAAGTTGGCTGACTGCTTAAAATCTGAATAATAACTGACACTAAATTTAGATATTTTCTCCTGAACCAGTAAAAACTAGTCATGGTCCATTTTGGAATAGAGTTGGGAATTTTGGGAAGGCAACCAAATTTGAAGCCCGAGAATAATCTCTGCCTTTTCCTTTATCTTTGTAGAATTTACAATTATTGTAGTACAGTGAATCAAGGTGAACCTTTATCTGTGAGCAAGGAAGTGGATCATATCTGATGTGCCTTTTCTTGTTGCAGTCTGATGTTAACACTGTCTGCTTTGCTGACGAATCTGGACATCTAATATATTCTGGAAGTGACGATAGTTTCTGCAAGGTAATATTCATATTATTTGGTTAAAATGAATTTGACAATATCTGCTGATTTCTTTGTTGGCAGTGATATATTTTTTTTACAGCATGCTTTTATTCTATTATTGGTGAGTTAAGTTTATAGTACCGATCACACCCTTAGAGCCATTATAGGACTGATTTGGAAAAGTTTCTCCATAAGGACCTTTAGGAGAGAAAAATATGAAGTAAAAAAAGGTTTTTGGAGAAGCTATGGGAGCGTTTACAAACTAGCTCGTGCATAAGTTATTTTTAACTCGTGGAGAAGTCAATTTCATTTTTTGTTCATGTTTTTCTCTCCTAGAAGTCTTTATGGAGAAATTTGTCAAAACAGACCCTTAAACTGTTGTGGTGAACGGATAGTGGATTTAATTTGATCTCACTCGATGATGGCAATGCAATTAGTTTGAGTTTATTTTAAAGCTAAGGATATAGGTTTTTGTTGTTTCATCTTTTACTAAAACCAAGTGTGTTTTTCATAATGAAGAAGAACTAGGATACTTGAATTTCATTTTTCTGTTTCTTCTGCCAGACCTATTTTAACTAACTTGAAGACTGGCATGTATGTGGAATTAATATTTTAATATCTATTTATTTATTTTTAAATGTTTCTGATAGCAATTTAATATGGGGAAGGATCTTTTACTGTAAAATAATTTAACTTTCCTGAAGGTGTGAAATAAACCAGCATTTAGGTGTTCTCCAAGATTAAGGGGTTTCTTGAGATTTTTTTCTTTGAAATATAGAGGTGCAATTGGTGATTTCCAAGGTTATGCATTTTCTTTTTCTTTAAAATTACTCAAAATCTGCAACCTGAACTTTCCTCAAAGTGCTTTACAACTTTTTTAAACCTTCGTGCTTGTAAAGAGTATTCTTCAAATGCTTGGAAGTTAGTTGAGATGTGACTATTAGTATATTTATTTCAATGATATTATTTAATTTCATAAAAAAGGAACATGTTTACTAACGTTTAATGTGGTAACTGGTTAGGTCTAGATTAATGGATTAGCTACGTTGTCAAGAAAAAGCTTGACAATATAAAGAGCCCAATAGTAGGGCAATATTTATGCTAGTGACTTGTTGGTTGTTGTTTATATAGCCAAGCTTTTCAAAGATTGGATATCTTCGGTTTATGCTGCATACTAAGGAACGAGTTTTCAATAAATATCACATTATATAAAATAAGTATATATTTATGAATGTAGTTGCATCTCAAGGTGCTAGCCCAAAGACAGTGTTCTTTGAAGCTTGGACCTTGCTCATAACTAATGAGCTGAAGATTTAATGTTAATTCTCAAGTTGTTGCTCATTGACACTACTAATAATTTTCAATATTCATGGCTGTTGTGACATTGTGCAGGTGTGGGACAGACGTTGCTTTGTCACCAAAGGACAACCAGCTGGTATCTTAATGGGACATTTAGAAGGCATTACATTCATTGATAGCCGTGGGGATGGCCGATATTTAATTTCGAATGGAAAGGATCAAACTACCAAATTATGGGATATTAGGAAGATGTCTTCTAATGCTATAAAGTAAACATTTTTATCTCTCACTTGTTACGTATGTTAAGATTTATGCCAATGAATTTCATAGCTTCTCTCTGTAACCTGAATTTGCTTTGCTGTTGAAGGAAGAAAGAATACAGAGACCAAAAAACCGAGAGTAATTTAAATAATAAGATTTACAAAGAAAAAAAAGCTAATATTGATTTGAAAAATTTGATCTACAAAAATATAAAGTATTAATTGAGTTTGGAAGTTACATTGAGTCTGTTGATTCTATTGCTAACCCCTTGTAAATGTTATCCTGGTTCTGAACTGATGTGAACAATTGGACTGAGAATTCTGTAGTTAACTGATGCTGCATGAATGGAACTTACTCTTTCAATTGATATATTGGATGATTATTGATCTGGCATGATATTTTATGCTAAGGCAACACTTTGGTTCTGTGATGTGTATTTAAGATAAGAATGATGTTTATTTGTTAAACCAACAGTCTGGGTCTTGGAGATGATGAGTGGGACTATCGGTGGATGGACTATCCTGAATACGCAAGAAATCTAAAGCATCCTCATGATCAGTCATTGGCAACATATAAAGGTCACTCGGTATTGCGTACTTTAGTACGCTGTTATTTCTCACCTTCATACAGGTATCTTTTACTTCTAGAACTTTCTTACTTTGGTGTACCATTGCTCTGTAACATGATTTAAGATTCTAACTTATCCAACATATTTAGCTGTTGAATTGAAATTGCTTATGATTCTTTGTATTTGTTACTTTCATATCAAAATAGCTATATATTTTTTATAGTAATGAACCAAATCAATGGCTGTTAGTTTAGTAACTGGAATATGTTTCACAGAGTGGCTAGGATGTGGCTGTGCTTCATTGTCATCCATGATTCTTTTAAAATTTTCAACATTTTGAAGACCTTCTTGTTTCATTAGATTATAAAACCCAGATTTGAATTAATAGAACAAGTTTCCTCTGGCGTTGGAACTAAATATTGCTGAGAGAATATATTTTTCATGAAATATTGTTTAGCATATTTCAATATTGGTTCTTTTGTGATGATATTCCATGTTCTCACTGATCCTTTCCTTTCTTTTTGCAGCACTGGTCAAAAGTACATTTATACCGGGTCTAGTGATTCCTCTGTATATATATATGACCTGGTAAAAGAAAATTCTCAGATATTTTATGAATAGTTAACTGCATTTGTATGAAGAATTGACTTAATAAAATTTATATTTTGTAGGTAAGTGGTGCACAAGTTGCAAAACTTGATCATCATGAAGCACCAGTACGAGATTGTAGTTGGCACCCGTTTTATCCCATGATGATATCTTCAGCTTGGGATGGTGACATTGTGAGGTGGGAATTTCCTGGGAGTGATGAAGCCACTGTTCCTCCAAATAAAAGAGCAGGTCGAGTTCGTCGGAGAAATTTGCCTTATCTATAGCTTATGCTCTTTGTACATTGTGTCTCTTTATGGAACTTTTGTGTCTCTTCTTCCTCTCTTCTCCTACAGTTATAGAAAGGGTCCCAAAAATTTGTTATCATTATTTATACCTTGTTCTTCCGTTTTGCAAGTCTATCAGGGATGAACATGAAACCTTAGTTATTGTACAATGCTGTCCCCTTATGTATTAATAGACTCCAAATCGTTACTAACTTTAGCCTTTTCACTTTCTATTATATTTTCAAATTTCAAAGGCTGAAAGTTATATCAGATTAATAACAATAAGAGAAATAATCTAATGTTATTTTCTTTCTCTTTTACACTAGTATATACAATTCTGTTATTTTCCCTTTTCTTAACTAAACATGTCACTTCAGAGATGTTTTATCCTTCACTGTTTATAGTTAAGTTTTACATTTAAGTTTGATAAAAAATCATGTAATTAAATCAAAATAACAAAATATGTATAAGTAAAAAAAGAGGTTATATAAAGAAGGGTTACATGAAGTTCAGAAGAGTATGAATGCAATAAATGTATTCTGTTTACAAAAGAAACGGTTGAAATACTAAAATTATTGACTGGATTTTAAAAATTGATATTAACTTACTCTCATCACTTGTGAAAAAAACATCAGATGAAACCAGGTCTTGTTGGTATAATCAAGGGTGTTTAGAATCAAACTCATAAAAGAACAATTGAAATTTGATCATAAAACAATCGATAATAAATTAAAATTGAAAATATTTACAAGAGATGTGTGTGGAAGAGAAAAAAATTAATATACCTAATTTGTTTCACGTTCTATCTTTTTTCATTTTTGTCTATTCTTCTTTTAATTTGATTGGAAATGAAGTAAATCAATTAACTCCCCTTCGAATGAATTGTCTTTAAACCCCCCAAAGATTGAAAGGTCAAGAATCTATAATACCTATACAAGATTGAAAAAAGAATTGCAGAAGTTAGTTGAGAGAATTAAAGATATTGGAAACACGAATGAAGATATTATTTTTCAAAAACCAATAGAATGAATACACTTCTTAGCATATTATCGTCTACATGGTAAGATCTTAATTATCATGAAAGATATGATAACTAGAGTCACAATCAAAGATAAGGAGAGAACAAAAGAGGGAAGAATAATGCAAATTCAGACAATGGATCTTAATCAACAATAAAATGGATTCATGCTTTCCAAAATTTTATCTTTGACTATTGAAGTATAATTCATAAGTATGCATTACCCTAAATAACAATTATATGTTTAAAAAAGTTATTCAAAGTTTAAGACTAATAATAATTTCAGCTCATCAATAACTTCAACATCATAGCATGCTATTGGTGGTTAGATATGACTTCTTTTCTTACGACAACTTTGAAAACGAGTTTGAAGACTGGGTTGTTATGAGTGCACGAAAAACGAATCTTTATAATAATTAACATGATTATGTATGAAGGGTGGAGTTTTATTTGCATCCTAAAGTGGATCACAAGAGATGTGTCATCATCCTTATTAATGCTCGTGTGTGCATTTAGGGTTCATAATTGCCAGCATGCACTTGGAATATCCCTTTTGATAACTTTCCTCCCCAAAAACAACGTTCAAAGTGCATTCTCCATCTATGCATCGGCCAATGTTTTCATTTTAGTAATCATTTTCTATTATAATATACACTCCTTTTCTAGGTCAAATACTACATTCTAAGATTATGCATCCAAATATGTGTTACATCTTGAGAGTAGAGAATCAATGGGTTTGTACTCTATCCACTGGATAAATATCTCTTCCGTATTTGTATTTATATTTGTGTGAATATCCGTGATACGGGTACCTGCATATTTTTTTAATATCTACAGATATCTACGGGTACCTGTAGGTATTTACAAAAGAAAAAAAATAATATTTAATAAAAGGCTTAAATACCTTTTTGGTCCTCATTTTCGTAGTGTTTGTTGCGGATGACCCTCATTTTGACAAAATATTTAAAATGGTCCTCATTTTTACCGAATGTTTAAAATGGTCCTCATTTTTGCAATTCGTGTTTTATTTGGTCCTGTAACGCTGTTTAAATCATTAACAGAGCACTGTACAGGTGGCACGGTTTGTATTAGGGTATATGGCTAATTAACGTTAATTTTTCAATTTAGGAGAAATTTTGCAATTAGGAAAATTTATTCGTCTTCGTCTTTCTTGAGCTCAGATTTGCAGGAGAAGCAGCTAATACTTGTCATTTCATCATTGGATTGCAAAGGTATAGCAATAAGGTATCTCTGTAAGCATCAATATTTAACTCTTTAATCGTTAACATTACTCTTTCCCAAACTGCTAGGTGTGTGCTCCTAGCAGCCTTCCATAGTATCTTTAATTTTTTGCCAGAGAATCTTTTATTTGCATACAAATGCCTCATGCAAAATATTAGCTGCAATGACAATCCAATGATGGAATGACAAGTATTAGTTGCTTCCTCTGCAAATCCGAGTTCAAGAAAGACGAAGATGAAGAGATTTCCCTAATTGCAAAATTTCCCCTAAATTAAAAAAATTAATGTTAATTAGCCATATGTACAATGCTCTGTTAATGATTTAAACAACGTTACAGAAAATGACCAAATAAAACATGATTTGCAAAAAAAATGAGGACCATTTTTAAATATTCTGTCAAAATGAGGACCATCCGCAACAAAAACTACGAAAATGATGACCAAAAAGGTATTTAAGCCTTAATAAAAGAATTTAATCATAAATCCAAATAAAAATACAATGCATAACCTTTATAAATTTCAAACAAAGTGAAACTAATTCATTTAAATAGTGTTGAATGACAGTTTACAAATAAATGAATTTTTTTTAAAATCAATTGATAAAAAATAACACATTCAAAATCAATATGTTAATGTTTTAATAATTTTTTTAATTTAAATTAGAGTATAGCGGGTACGGGTATCTACGAGTACAAAATATTATGATAGTCGTACTCACGCCATTAACATGCGGGTATAAAAAATACTAGTACCAATTACTTGCGGGTATCCATTTTCAATATCCATTTCCTTTCCGTTACGAGTTTTATTCGCGGGGTACCCGCCCCGTTAACATGTGGGTATAAAAAATACTTGGACCTATTACTCATGAGTATCCATTCTCAATATTCATTTCTGTCCCGTTACAAGTTTTATTTACAGATACCCATGAATACGAATTTTTTTGACATCCTTAATTGAGAGGATTATGCTTCATTGAGATTGATTAATAATTGGATTTATTTTTTAACTCAATAATATATAAAGAAAAAAAATCACATAATCATTATCTTAACATTTTAGATTAAAAGTTGATTCATTCTCATTATTCACGTGTCTTTTAGAAAATCCCTCAAAAGATTTGTCATTAATATGTATCTCAAATCACATTAAATTGAGGAGAGGTTAAGCTTTGTGTAATTATGATTTTGATAGAATATTGGGTAAAGGAGTGTGGTGGCCGTACATTCAACACCCCCATCAAGTAAACTGATGAAAAAAAAGGCTCATTGGATGAAGGACTTCATGAATCATCATTCATGGAAGATGGACCAACATGATGATATCCCCTATGAAAAAAGAGAAATGACATGATAAGATGATACACAAATCACATCCTAAGCCATTTTCCTTTGTGTAAAAGAGTTTATCATTTAAGTTTTGGATATTTAGTAAGATAAAGAAAAACGTGTTGAACTTGGCCAATGAATATTTTCTCTCTCAATTAACATGGTGTGGCAAAATTATTAGATAATCTTGCATTTAAATTCGTGCTTAAGTTTTTATCTTAATTTTGAACATATGAAAGGACATTTATTGAGAGAAAAAAAAAAGTTCAATCTTTTTAATGGATCCTAGTATTTTCGAAAATTAGGTATTAACTTTGAAGGAAAGACATAACCAAGTTCACATGAAGAAAAAAAAGGTTGTCGTCCCTATCCATTTCCACTTCACGTGTATACTTTGTTCACTGTGTCTCTGGTGCAAGTAAAAATGCCACACATACTTTTTTTTAGCACGGAAAATTATCTTTTATAAATTTTTTACGATAGATATTTGATGAATGGATGAAAAAAAAATGATGTGACCTAGAAAAAAAATGTTTAATGTGTATTAAAAAATAAACCTTGTCAAATTTTATTAAAAAAAATTGTTAATATATCATATTCCTTTTTAATACTACTCCAACACCTTTACAAAAATATCTTGTGTCATTTGTTTGAAAGTAGCAGAATTTATTTTATTTTTTTTGAAATATCGTTAGTAATAATTTTCTCATGTAGATATAGACTGTTAAAATAATTTAAGTGTAAAAATTAACATTAATTTTAGATGGTGTGGGCTAAATAGTGTTTTTTATTTCTATCTAATTTTTTTTTAAAGAACATTGATTATGAAGATGTTTAGATGATATAGAAAGACATTGAAAGAAGTATCTATGCTTAGTATATTTTTGAAAGGATAATTAATTTCTAAAGTGAAAAAAAAAATGGATGAAAAAAAGAAGAAGAAAAGATGATGTTATATACACTTTCACGTGTACAAAGTTTATGAGAGGTTAGTGAAGGACGAAAGCCCAAATTAAAGAGAGACATTTGTCGCAAAAAGCATAACATCTTTTGCTGCATAAATTTTCCCAAATTTCATTTTTCTTCGTTTACATTTTCTATGTTTTCTATCTCTAAATCAATTAATCAAAATATTCCATTCATGATTGTCTTTTGTAGAAAACAAATAAAGAAAAACTTAAAAAGACAATTTCTGTCTACAGGTAAACAAAATATATTTTAAATGGCGGAAATTATTAAACAGTGAATTTATATTTCTCTGGCATACAATTTTTTTGTTCAATTTTATTCTTTAATAAATAATTTTTAAATCAAATAATTATCTTAACAATTTTAACTTTTTAAGTTGCCTTTTTTGTAAATATAATTATTATTTTAAAATTGACATTTTTATTGAACTTAACTATTTTTTAAACTAAAATATCTTTTTATATAAAATAAATAAAATTTATATACAGTAGAATTGTAAAAGTAATTTACATTTTATTACAACAAATAAATTATACAAATACATAAAAAACTTGAATATGCTTATCCCATTAAAAAACTATATTTTTCAAATAATAAATAAGATCAAACTCACCCAATCTTTTGTTTCAATCTGAATTTTGGAAAGTAAACATTTATTTGTTAAAGTAATCTTAAGTTTAGGTGGAGCAGAAAAAACATCTTTTGGTGAAATTTCTATATATAGTGGCGAGAATATGCTAAGTAGTGGCTATGGCCCATTACATCTATAAAAGTACTTCACTTTTTGACCAAATTATAAACACACTTTTTTTTTTTCTTTTTCTTTTCTCACTTGAAAAATGATACACATTTCCTCTTTAGGAAAAGGCATCATCTTAATACACACAATTTTATTTTTAAAACCATATTTATAGCATAGCATTTCATAGTCGCTCAATAGGAATATAGTTATTGCCCTATGAGTGGATACAACACAAATTAAAAATTTTATAAAGTTATTGCAATCGTATTTTGGTACATTTAGTTTCTATAATGAAATTTGGTAAGGATCATATAATGTAAGTTGAAATTTTATAAATTTTTTAATTGAATAAGTTTTAAATGTTCCACACACACACACACACACACATATATATATATATATATATATATATATATACATTTTTATTTAGGTGTTAATATAATTTATTTTTTGAAATCGTGTGTATCTAATAAATTAATCGTTTTGTTTAAGTATTTTCATTATTTGTGATAAGTTTATTTTTATGAGTCAATTAAGTTGTCTCATGGTGATCTTAATAGTAATACTCATCTTAAGTTTTTTCTACAACTTTTCAGGATGTGATATATTATCATAAAACATAAAAACATATATGGATTACTCGTGATTGGAGTCTTGGTCCTTTATGTTTTTTAACATATATAAAAATTAATATATAAATAAAATATTTTCTTTTAATTTTAATTATACTTATAAAAGCATTTTAATATTTTCTAAAAATCCATTATTGTCGATTATTACAATAAAAAATGAATAATAAAAAGGTCTACAAATATTTGAGAGATTTAAATAAAAATATTAAATTGTACCAGATCTAATCCAAAATAAAGTTGTTTAGTATATAAAATAAAAATGGGCTAGAAATCATGAAAAAAAAAATGATTTAAGTTTTAAACTTTTTTAGAATGATAGTATTTGTATTACTACAATTTGACTTTCTCTATGAGGCATATATTCCTGGAAGTGATTAAGCGCACATGCAGTGGAAAAAGTCATTCCTTCATTCATTCATATAATAAAATCAAACTCACTTTTTTGCTCACAAATCAACACCATTTACTCTCTACCCTCGCTGATTCTCTCAAAAAAATATCACAATCCCACACCAATTAAATTAATTTATAAACTAAAAACTGTGTATGTAATCTAAAACACAATAAATTTGTTTTCCTTCACACACCCATCAGAAATTATTAAAGAATATGACTTCTATTTGATTTCAAGACATTTAAATTTTTATAATTTATAAAAAAATTAATTAATTAATACAACATCACTTAAGAACTTCTGCAGCAGCACGCACCAATGGCATTCTCTCTTCTGAACTACACAACTTTTTTAGTCTCTCTCTCTCTCTGTCAACTGCAGAGAGGAACTCTCTTTTCTCCACACACCAAAACATTCATATTAACTTAACTTATCCACATTCTCTCAATTATTCTTCAACACTCAGCAAATTATTCTTCAACAATTACCAACACCATTCTCTCATTTCTTCTACTCAAAATAATGGAACTCTCCATCTTTAAGCTTGCATTATCCATAACTGAGCACTTAGAAATCATTGTAGATGTTACTCAACAAAACAAGTTCTCTGTATCAACCTTTTCAGCACCACAGTTCTATCTATACGTGTGTTGGTAACTGCTATCTGCCTTCACTTCTCATCATACTTTTTCTTTTATCTATATTATATATTATACTCTTGCAAGAGAACATTTAGATCATAAATAATTTATAAGTTGGTCCAGATTTTATTTTATAAGTTAGTTTTTTGGAATCAAGTTAATTTTAAAGCTTAAACGTTACTAAAAATTAGTTTTGTTTATGAAGTTGAATTAGACTTAAAGTTTGAATATTATTCAAATGAGACTGTATTGTTAAATTTTTTTTTTCACTTTTACACTGTTTATTTTGTTTGTCTTTTCTATTTTACTGATAAGTCAGAATCATCCTCAGCTTAAGATTAATGAAAAGGAAAAAATCAACCCAAAAAATAAAAATAAAATGTTTTTTTTTTAAATCATTTTCATTGTTGTCTTTTGTTTTATGGTGTAGACCAAACAGCAACAAGTACACCTGTAACTATGCTATTCATCAAAGAAATGGAATAACAGATTTTTAAAGGTAACCACAAGTAAAGATCATGAGTCACCCCAATCCCAATATACTCTTTTAGCATTTACTTACTTTTCAAAATTAAGTAATTCTTTTTCTGCTTCTTCTTTATCCTTCTCTTCTCCGTGGATTGCCAGAATAGATTAATATTGCATGTATGCAATTTCATGCACTACAAAGCCAATGAACACCTAAATTAAGTTGTTTTCCAATTCTACTTTTCTAACAGGGGTGTGTGACCTAATAATTTATTTACGTTCCTTTCACTTCCTCCACACAATAAATGAATTCTCTCTTCTTTACATGTTTTTCGCAGCTCTTACTTTATGTTCATCAAAACTCCTTTTGACTCTTTGACATTCCAACTGCATACTTTGTATGCAACAGAATTCTAGGTTACTCCAAAAGTAGAGAGAGAATGTCTCCAATGAAGTTTTGTGTAGCTGTGGTATTGGTTATGTTAGCAACTACCATGGAAGGCCAACATCATCGAATTCTTTTGGATACAGATGTTGATACTGATGATGTATTTGCTCTGCTCTACCTTTTGAAGCTCAATAGATCAGAGTTTCAATTGGAGGTTAGAACACCAAACCAAATTCAGAAACATATGGTGTATTTCCTTTATCTGTTTTCTTATTTTTGTTCTACTGTCATTGCTTTCATTCACCAAGTTGAAATCATTTTCATATTTTAGTAAATCTGACTAATAAAGGATCTGTCATGGTAAAAAGTGGTACTTTTTCTTTCTTTCTTTTTACTGGATAAGCCATAAGCAGTGTTTCATGTGTTGGATTTGATCTTATGAAGATGACATTGCATGTATGACATGATGAAAAGGATGATTATGCCATGCACTATTTTAGCATTTTGGATATGGAATTTTGTGATGTTTGAAGTGTGCATATACATGTAACTATAGGGAGTGACAATTAGTGCAAATGCTTGGACTAACGTGGGACATGCTGTGAATCAAGTTTATGACATACTTTACATGATGGGACGAGATGACATAGCAGTTGGAATGGGAGGTGAGGGTGGAATACTCCCAAATGGTACCATACTCCCAAATGTAGGTGGATATCTTTCAATGATAGAACAGGTATATATGTCTCATCTTTTTTCTTTTTGTTTTCCTTTTCCAAACACATCATAAGACAAAACTTATGAAAGTGTTCATGTTCATGTTTTATGCAACATCATATTCATGTTGATGATTGAAATGTTGGATCAAATGAAATTCATTGGATTAGGGAATGACAACAACAGGAGGTTGCAGATACAGACAAGCCATTCCTAAGGGTCGAAGAGGGCTCTTAGATATTGATACTAATTATGGCATACGAAAAGCTTTCCTTCCACAGGTATATAATAAACATTGTTAATTCCAACATGCTCCTTTGATAATGAGTTTCATTGAAACTAAACTGATTCATTTGTTGGAATATCTTGTAATCTGTGTACTAATACTGATTTTTTGTTGTTGATTGAGAATTAGGGGAGAAGAAAATACACTCCCTTACAACAAGCAACTGCTCAGGAAGTGCTGATTGAGAAAATATCTGCAGGTCCAATAACTTTGATTGTGATTGGGGTGCAAACAAACATTGCTCTTTTTCTTATGAATAATCCACACTTGAAGAAAAATGTGAAGCATATTTACATCATGGGTGGTGGTGTAAGGTCAAGAAACCCAACTTGTTGCCCCCAAAATGCTTCCTCTTCCTGTGTTCCTAAGCAATGTGGTGACCCAGGCAATTTATTCACAAACTATAAAGCTAACCCTTATGCAGAGTTCAATATATTTGGTGACCCTTTTGCAGCATATCAGGTTACTCTCAAACTCTGTGTACAATTATTGATTCTTAAAAAGTTAAAGTGTGTTTCAATCATTTGCATTAAAGGATTATACAAATTATTTAGATAAATTTTCAACAACACTTGTAGTAGAACTGTATCTAAAGTTTTGTCCTCATTCTGAATGTTGTTCTAGGTTATTCATTCTGGTATACCTATTACACTTGTCCCTCTTGATGCAACAAACACAATCCCCATCACTGAAGAATTCTTTAATGAATTTGAGAAAAGTCAAGACACATACGAGGCACAATACTGTTTCAAGTCCTTGAAAATGGCTAAAATGGCTCGTGATAATTGGCTTGACAACCAATTTTACACGGTAACATCTCAATAATATGTGCCTATGCTATATATGATGTTTCTTATCAAACATAAAAAGGAGTTTATACTGATACTACTCGTTGTTAACAGAGTTATTTTATGTGGGATTCTTTCGCATCTGGTGTAGCAATCTCAAGCATGAGAAACCCCAATAAAAAAAATGAATTTGCTGAAATGGAGTACACAAACATCACTGTAATCACTTCAAACAAACCATTTGGAATATGTGATGGGTCTAATCCATTCTTTGATGGCCTCAAAGTACCTAAATTCAATCTAAAGAAAGGTGGAGTGCACAGTGGCCATGTTCAACAAGGGCTTAAAGATCAATTTTGCTTTGTGAAGAATAATGGGAAAGGTAGATGTCAGGTACTTGCTTTTATCTTTGGTTTCATCTTTGAGATTATACACATACTTAATCAAAGTATGGAGTCAGATTCTCAATTGATTTTTTTTATTTTGTCTTCTCTTGAACATTAAAAATATACTGTATTAATATTTTAAATATTTTTTTAATATATTTTAAAACATTAAAATTAGTAATAATTAATGTATTATGAAAACACAAAAGAGAAATCGCAAAAAAATTCCAGAAGAGAGTCCGAATTCAAAAAAATGGTTTTGTTTATTACTTACAAAATGTGTTATCTGTGTAGGATGGTTATACATATGAGGTGGATGGTCCTAACTCAGTGAAAGTACTTATTGCTACTAAAGCAAAGCCTAACCAAGATGTTAGGAGTCCACTTGACAAACAATATTTCAAAAGCCTCTTGAATGTAAGTTTGCTTTTATTTTACTTTAACCTATTTAATTTCGTTTTATTACTAAAAAAACAACTTTGGTGAGGAATAAAGTCATCATAAATTAAATAAAATTATGTTAAAAAACTGTTAGTAACCAAAGTTGTGACAAAAAGAAAAAAAAAGTCATCACAAACATTTTTGTGAGAGATAATATGTTCCAACCTATAAAACACCTATTTAATATATATGTTATTCCTTCACAAATGATAACGAATATAAACTTTCCCAACAAATTGTGAAGGATTTGTGTGTTAGAAAGAATACATGAATACGAAAAGAATTTTATATTATGCTAAAGTGTTTGTTAAATTTATTTTTTAGTTATTGTAGACACCTTTAATGTTGATATTTATTAACAGTATTTTTTTTTTAATTATGAGATATAGAAAATAATAAATATTATATATATATATATATATATATATATATATATATATATATATATATATGCGCGCACTCTAAATATAATAAAATTACTTAATTAGTTGTGGTATTTTTTAAGATTGATATTATGTACTATCTTTATATATAATAAAATATCTAATATGTACTTTCATATTAAGTATAATCGTATTTAATTTAGACAATGATTTAAATAATAGCATTAAGGAATTAGCTTAATTAGGAAAAAAACTTGATCACAAATAGAACATGCTCCAGATTGCTTAATATATCTTATTGGCATTATGTATAAGGAAACCATTTAAATATAAACTGAAGAACCATTTCAATAATAAAACATGCAGAAACTCAACTTAATTTTATATAAACTAAATAGGTAAGGGCAAGTTGGAAATGAGAGGATAAAGTGTACAACCAACAAAATTTTTAGCATAAATATAGAATAAACCGTGAAAATTGTATGATTTAGGTTTTGATATTTGGATAATTGAGACTTAAACATTTTAGTGGTTTATTCTCTAGTATAAGATTTATATTTGTATAAGAGTAACATGAGTTCTTGAATTTGAATAATTCAGATTCATCATATTTAAATCATAAATTATAGTAATTTTTTCTGTAATTCTTCTTGAATCTTGATAAATAATTTAAATTATAATTTCTTAATACAAATTTCAGTAATTTATCAAAAGTTTATTACTTATACAAATTTCAGTAATTCTTCACCAGAAGTTTTATTACATATATAATTTATGTTGTGATCAATTTTATAACGAAAATTCTGCTATGGATGAAAGTTTCTGTATAAAATGCGTCAAATAATATTTCAAATTCGATTTTTAACATTCTTTGTGCTGGAAAACGAATAATAATGGTATATTTTTTGTACCAAACTTCATCATTGAAGTATATTCTTCAAGTATGTAATATATATAACGAACATCATAGTAATGGAAAATATTTTATCACAAAATCCATTACAAATAGCTTAATTGAATGTTGTCACTCACGATGATTATGATCCGTCACAAATATTGTTAGGTTGAGAAATTTTCCTCAATCACATTTATTAGTTTTAATTTTTCTGACAGTTATTTGATATTTATCTAAAATAAATCACTAATTAATTTATTTAAAATGAATCGCATCACTGAGTAATTATGCATCGACTATTACTGGATCTATAAAATAAGATTTAGCTTATATCTACTTTTCAACCTTTGATGTTGTATTTGACAACTCTTAAATGCACACATCAGTGAGGAGACAAAATGTCATAAATGAATGATGATCTGAATTTTATGGTGGTTGTCAGGTTTTAAAGCAAGCAGAAAATGGTGGGAGGTTCAACTTCACTACACAGTTTCCTTACTACAAAGAAGTAACTTATGTGCCAAATTTTGAAAACAAAACATTAGGGAAACCTATTGTGTTTGATATGGACATGAGCATAGGAGATTTTCTTGCTCTATTCTACCTCCTTAAAGTTGATGTTGAAGTCATAAATCTTAAGGCAATAATTGTGAGTCCAACTGGGTGGACAAATGCTGCAACAATAGATGTAATTTATGATTTACTACACATGATGGGTCGTGATGATATCCCAGTTGGTCTTGGTGAAGTTTTTGCAGTGAATGAATCAGACCCACAATTCCCACTTGTTGGAGATTGCAACTATGCTAAAGCAATTCCCCATGGAAATGGTGGACTTTTGGACTCTGACACTCTTTATGGACTTGCTCGTCATTTACCACGTAGTCCCAAAAGGTGCTTTTCTTCTTATGTTTTTAGCTTTGCATAAACCTTAAATCTTTTCAAAGATAAGCATGTGCATGATAAGTGAGAAATTTTGTCAAAAGGTTACACTAACAGTTTGATATGTGACTGATTAGGTATACGCCTATAAATTCTATGAAGTTTGAAGCTCCTCAAGATACTGATGAACTTAATTTCAGACAACCATTGGCAATGGAAATTTGGGAGTCTGTATTGCAAACAATGGAACCTAGATCTAAGATTACAGTGTTAACCAATGGACCCTTGACTACTTTGGCAAAGGTTGTATCACTCAAAAACATTAGCTCAAGAATTGAGGTAAGTTATATTTCACAATCATCCCAGAATATCAGTATTTTATTCTTTTTAATCTATGTTGTGCATGATTTCAGCCTTTTTGATATATCAGTCAGCTAAAGCTTTTACATTGTTAAATATTAGAAAGTTTGATTTCCTTGTCATTTTTTTTTTTTAATTTGTGGAGGGGTTGAGCTATGAAATGATTTTACTTGTTTTTAAGTAACAAATTTAGTGAAATTTAGATCAAGTTTGATGGATTTTAAGTAACAAGAATTTTCAATGTTTCAGGAGGTTTATGTGGTGGGAGGACACATCAACAAGAATGTCTATGACAAAGGAAATGTATTTTCTGTTCCTTCCAACCACTATGCAGAATTTAATATGTTCCTAGATCCTTTAGCAGCCAAAATAGTGTTTCAATCAGAAGTTAACATCACACTCATTCCACTCAATGTCCAGCATAAAGCAAGTTCGTTTTCACACATTTTATGTTGGTTGCGTAGGATTCAACAGACACCTGAAGTTGTGTTTTCCAAGCGTGTGCTATTAAGGCTACAACGTCTGAAGAAAAGCCACCACAGATATCAGCATATGGTATACAGAGTCAATATATTGAGTTTAATCTCTCTATCATATGATACTATGTTACTATTGTGGTTTGGTTTTTTTCTATATTGTTTCTGCTACTTACGTTTTGTGTTTGCAACGTCTCATAGGATACATTCTTAGGAGAAATTCTAGGTGCTGTTGTCGTAGCTGACAAGCATTCAAGTCTAAGTGAAAAATTTGAGGTGAAGCCGGTTAAAGTGTTGGCCCAAGGAGATGTGTCCATGGATGGAAAAATGGTGGTGGATGAGGAAGATGGAAAATTAGTCAGAATTTTAAGCCATGTGAATGCAAAGGCTTATCATAAGATGTATGCAAACAGGCTTGGTGACTGGAACCAATCGGCTAAGATAGGAAGCTTTGAAGATCAGAGAAGGAAATGGAGTCATCCACATTCCTCATGACAAAAGCTTGAGGGAACTTCCTCATGGTTCCCCTCTAAAAGAAGAACATGTTTTCTTATTCTATACACTGGAGTTTTTGTTGTGTGGTTGATATTATTCAAGCCTTGATGTAAACTTTTTAAGTTTCATATATAGGAAAAGAAATAAAGCAACTTAGGATACGATAAATACTTCAAAGCAAAATATAACAGATTAACCTATACTGATTTTGGCTATCATCTTGTAATTACCCTTTAAATTCTTACATGACAATTGTATCAACTTTAGATGAAACAGTGTACTACAATGCATAAAAACTTAAAAAATGTTATGTCTCAAACATGAGTAAGGAGCATAAACTTTTGAATAGTATAATATTCAAAGTATAAAGATTCTGTCATCAGAAGCAGTTATTTATTTGGCATGTTTCATTGTATCAGTGAACAGAAACGAGGATAAATCTTCACTGCATGTGCCTGAGCGTGGCATTGGTGAGTTAACAGAGCTGTGGGGTTAGCATGTCTAAGGTTTGGGATAAGCATCCTAAGAATATCAACATAAAATTTCAAAAACGATTTTGTTTGGTAATAAGGCATATGGTCATGTTGGGCATTCATTTCCTTTTGTGATTTACTCCACTAAGGAGTAGACAAAAAGAGACAACGCCACTGCATCATGATTTGACTTCTAAGGAATCATATCTCCTCAAGATTCTCTTATCTTCCACAACAATTTTTAATACTTTTTTGCCGTCCTTGCCAGTTTCTTATTCCAAAATAAAGTGACTTTACAACCCCATTAGCTTATACCCCTACATTCTTTCAGCCATGGTGTGACAACTGGCTTATATCACTATATTATTCTTTCACCCTAAATACTGTCATTTATAGGATATTGCCATTTGATGCCATCACCATCCCTAGTCCACCACATCGCACTTCAGGTAAATAAAGAATCATGTATCATTCCCCATGGCCAAACATTTTGTTGACTGAAATTTTGTGTAAGTTCAGTGACAGTTTATATCTTCAAATAGAAAGAATTAGTAACACGCTGTATGATGTAACAAAATGAGAAAGATGGAGAGAAGTATAAAGGGCGAAATAAGTATTTGTGCAATTAAGGCATTATTCAGGCATCATTCTTGCAATTTATTCGTGTTTTCAAAGGATTGCACTGTGTTCAAAGGACTTAGTTCATTTGATGGTGCTATCATCCTTCATTAAAGCATGCAAGAGATTATAAATTATGAAGAGCTTTTTGGTGAAGAAAAAGGTACATTGGATGGAATCTTATATCTTCACAAAAACCATACATTCACCATGGACATAAGATAAAGGATAATCTTTTAACAAAGATGAGAATCATAACACAAACATCTCTACAAAACCACCCAGTCACCCACTGAAACTCAGTTCCGTAGGGATTGACCCACCAGCTGCCACGATCTGTTGCTCAAGCTGCATCAAGAATTCATAAAAGAAATATAAATTACAAATCCAGAATGTAAATAGAATGATATTCAGTTTTCTAAGTTTTCCATCTAGTTAATACCCTGAACAGTGTTTCAAGCTTATTCTTGACAAGGCAGTACTCTTGCTTCACTTGTTGCAGACATCTGAGGCACCTGCAGAAACTTTCAATAATGAGACCATGAAATAAACCAAACTAGCACACTGTAGCACTTAAAGCACGAGTAGCTTATTCATTCAAACTTGTGCACTTATCCTTCGAGACGCCAAAACTATTGAACAACTTTATAAAGATTAACAACTCACGCATCAGTGTTCTGCTCCTCACAGAAGTTGCGGAAAGCAATGCAGGCATTTTTCACCCTTTGTGCACCTATGCTGTGAACCAGACAAACAAAAACAAACTTGCCTCAGCAAACCAAGAGAAGACAGCATAGCATAGGCACTGGTTTCTCCTAATTAAGCTTAATTAGTCTTTTTATCCCGAGTATTAAACAATAAAACTCAACCTGTATAGGAACCAGAAGTTACACAAGCATTGGAAGGACAGACACAAACCAACACAGCTTAATCACACAAAAAGTCCAACGTATTCGGATTGCACGGTATTTTACATTTTTGGCTGGCTTTAAATAGAACCCCATACCTTGAACTGCTACCCTTTAACTGGTGAACATGAGCATCAACCTTTTTGAAGTCAACGCCATTCTGATCTCTGCACAGGAAAAGCCCCAAGAACATGGAAGAAGATCATGCACTTGCCTAAATTCATCACTTGACATAAAACAGTACTAACAAACAGCATTGCACTAAGTTTCTCACATATTCATCCAATCAATGCTTTCACAACCAAGTGTGGATTTTCCGCGGTAACAAAAGGTGACAGCATGAAATCCCACCCATTAAATTATAATAATAAAATAAAACGTAATTCAAAAAATCATAAACCTCAGGGAGTTCTTTTATTTAAATGCATGGTCCATTTTTAATTGCCGTTTATTAACACAAAATTGAGCGTGGAAAGTAAGAAACGATACTGACAGCGCAAAGGTGAGATCTTTGAGAAGCCTTTCAGAATCTTCGAAGAAGAGAGAGACGACTTCGACGACAAAGTCAGGGTTGTTCTCATCTTGAAGCTGCTGAAGTTGCAGAAACTGACCATCCAAGAACCCCTTTTCGAAAACAAAAAAAAAAAATTCAAGAATTGAAAGCAACCCAACAACAGATCTACTACTAGCAATTTAAAAAGGCTGAAAAGAAAATAAAAGAAGAGAAAGAGAAAGTGTGTTACCTCGAGGAAAAGGGATTTGGTGTAGTCGATCCACTGTCTCTGCATCTGACCCACGTCCATGGTTTATTGGGTGTGCTCCTCTCTGTTGTCTGTCACACAACACAACACAAAACAGGAAGACAGTGGTGGTTGTGTTGTTATATTATGTTGTGTTACAAAAAGAAGCAGTGAATGAGTGAGTTTATTTATTTATTATTAGTGAATGAAATAGTGTGAGAAATGAAATGAAGGGGAAAGATAGTACCTTGAATGAGAGAGACAGAAACAGAGAGAGAGAGAAGGCAGAATATTTTAAGGTTTGGGTGTTGTGTCTGCTCTAATACTCTCTGGATGGCCCCGGGAGAAAGGGTTTTTATTCTCTCTTTTCTTTTCTCTTCTCTTCTCTTTTCTCTTCTCTTTTCTCTTCAGTTATGCTTTCTTTGCTCTCTCTCTCTCTGCACCATTTGGGGCCCCACTTTCCCTCTCTCTCTTATTTATACCATTCATTCATTTCTTCCTAACGTTTCCTTCCACATTACTCTCTTCTCCAATCTCAAATCTTCTCATCTTCGTTTTTATTACACAGACACAAAACACAACAGAAGAAAATTAAGTAAATAAACACAGTTCAATTTGACAGTCAAAATGTACTTGTGTTTTCTTTTATATTCCATTACTACTCCACAGAACTGATTATGTTTCACTTTAAAATAAATTTATTACGTTGTAGGTTTAAACAAGAAAGGTGGTGAGATGCATAAAAAGAAAGAAAAACAAGCTTAATTTTGATTCTACTAATATTGATAATTTGAATTATCATCATTTGTTATAATGTCTTTTCTATTTATTTAACCTTTTCATGTAAATACATCATGTTTAATTAGGAAAATTTTTCATGTATACCTCTTTTTTTTTAGGCTTAAATACTTTTTTGTCCTCATTCTTGTAGTGTTTGTTGCGAATGGTCATCATTTTCACAGAATGTTTAAAATGGTCCTCATTTCTACCGAATGTTTAGAATGATCCTCATTTTCGCAATTCGTGTTTTATTTGGTCCTTTTCTATAACGTTATTTAAATCATTAATGGAACATTGTACATGTGGCACGATTTGTATTAGGGTGTATTACGTGTACTGTACAGGTGGCTTAATTAGATATGTGGGGATAAATAAGTGAGCTAGGGTTTTGGTAGGGAATGTTTGGGCAGTTGGTGAGTTTTGGCAATCTTGTTCCTTCATTCCCAATTGGTATTGCTGCAATCTTCTTCTTCCTGCAATCCTATTATATAGGTATGTTACGGTCTCAATCTTCTTCCTTTACCTCTGGTTGTAATCGTTGAAGACAACCATGTTGTATCACTTTGTGCACTATTAGTGGTTCAACGAGAAACAAATTAACCCCGATTTGTAGTTGCAGAGAGATGGCTGCTTTGAGGATGGCAAGAACTCTAAAGAATATTGGTAAAAAATTTTGAGTACAATCTATTTTTATTTTTGTGTTAATAATAAATTGATTTTAATTTTTGGTTTATTGATTTATAGAGTGGTGGTTCAAATAATGTGGGCTGCAAGTTTTTCAAATGGTGGTGTTGATGAAAATGATGTCATCATCATGACACAAATGAGACAGATTAATGATTTGGAGAAGTCATTGAAGTTGCTGAGAAGAGGCTGCAATTAGTAATAGGGTTAACTTGAGTTGTTATTGTATGATTCGTATTGTTATTGTGTGTAATTAAGCCCTAGCTCACTTATTTATCCCCAAATATGTAATTAAGTCACTTGTACAGTACAATACATGTAACACACCCTAATACAAACCGTGCCACATGTACAATGCTCCGTTAATAATTTAAACGGCGTTACAGAAAAGGACCAAATAAAACACGAATTGCGAAAATGAGAACCATTCTAAACATTTGGTAAAAATGAGGACCATCCGCAACAAACACTACGAAAATAAAGACCAAAAAGGTATTTAAGCCTTTTTTTTATTTCTAATTAACTCTTAATATATATTTTTTTTACTTTTTTAATTTATTTTCTTTAAATTTTTTAATATTTTAAAATAAAAGTAATATTTTGTTAATGTTAAATAAAAAAATTAAGATGTTTCATTTAACTAGTGAAACAATGATATAAATTCACAACAAATTATTCCTATGCAACAACAAAAATAGAAAAACTATTTGTTTTAAATAATTGATTATATTAATTAAATATAAAAAAATGTGAAGTGTATGAAAAAGAAAATAGCATAATTTTACTTTCATTAATATTGATAATTTTTATATATTATATATATATATATATATATATATATATATGTATATATATATATATATATATATATATATATATATATATATATTTAACTTAAGCGAATATATTAACTCATACCACAAATTATCATCATACAAATAGAAATAAGTGCTACCAATTAATCTCTTCTCGCATGAGTGTAGTAATCTTGCCTACCAAGTCTTAGAAAATAAATTCTTTTAAGTTTTTCAAGAATCTTAGACTGAGAATATTTTATTATATTTAATATGACAATTTTAAAAATCATTATCAAAATCTAACAATTTATGGAATATTTTTTAATCATGTATAGTGGCAAAATTTTGTAGTCCAGAATTTTTGTTGGATATCTTTTGAGTGGTTTTTATTACGTGTCTTCAAAATACATTAACTTTAAAAAAAATATTTTAAAATATCAAAATCAATATAATTTAAAAGTATAAATCATAATTATGTTTCTCATTGTACCAACATTTGAGATGTATTAAATATATTTATGACATTCCCATGAAACATGATTTATAAATGACAAAATTATTATGAAGAATGTTTTCACTAATTATTGATAAATTAGTTGTTTTAAAAATGATAAATTGTGATCCATAAATAGTTATTTTAGTCTTTATATTTAAATTAATTCATTTTAATCTTTACAAATACCATTTTAACCTTTTTAGTTCCTATGCAGGCTTGTTTAATTTCTTCAACCTTCACATTCTTATTTAAAAGTCGAACTTAATAATTTGATGTACTGGATTTAAAATTGTGGGTTGCATTAGGAAAGAAGAAGAGAGAGGAAAAAAGAATGTAATTAATTTGAGTGTGGGGATGAGTTGGAAGGTGCAATGCACTTAGAATCTGTTTGGAAGAGAAGGACCACAAAAAATGGCCATCTTTCTCATTTCTCTGATTTGACACCATTCTCTCTTTTTCTTTCTTCCATCTTTTCCAACTCCTTCACATACGGAAGCCTATGCTCACACCATTTCCTTTTTTGTTCTCTTCTCTTATAATTTCCATAACACTTTTCTCATCACATCTATAATACAATACCACGTTTCAACACCGAATCATGTCCATAAACACTTCTTAATAAGTTACCTTCCTTTCGTATAATCTCATATTAATTAAAAATACAACTAATTTATAATATATAAGTGACTACAAATTTTGTTTTACAATTTAATCTTGTACGATTAAATTAGGTTGAAAATTTATTTCTTTAACATTTTATCAGAATCATGAATTAAAATTTATTCTAATAAAATTCTTTTCCTCGAAATTTTAAAATATATTTGCTTATCATTATTCTTGAACCAAACGTGTACCTTTATTCACCAGTGTTGTTCTTTGTTAACCATACAAGACAAAAGCTTTAAACTTGAATTGACCTGGTAAGAAAATGAGTTAAAAGAAGCAGTTTATGCACAAAACAACAAAGTGCCTTTACAATTTTCAATTATTCTAACATGACACACTTTTTGAGAAAAGATTAGTAATCTAATAGCTTGTTAGGACCTGTATCCTGATCCACTTTTTCTAATATAATAATTACCTGATTTCAGTAATGACGTAGAAGTAAATAATTTTGCCTCAACTTGATCCACCTTCACATGACGGAAAGCCTAACCAAAGAGGCACTTTATCAATTTATACACTAATTATTGGACACCACCAAGGAGGTTGGCCCACAACAATATTTTCTTTCCTTCGCTAGGAAAAGGCATTAATTACTATCTTTCAATAATGTCGTGTCTTTTTAATTTATTTTTTAATATTTCATAAAGAAAAATATCAAACAAAAACATTTAATGTGTTCAAAACCTGAAAAATATTTCATATTTTCTTTACCATCATTCTTTAACACTAAGAATTTCGTATTAACAATTAGTAAAGGTCTCATTGGCGGACCAATAAAGGGACAGGAAACCGTGACCCCAAACTTTTTTTAAATTGTTTTAAATGTTATATAAAAATTGTTTTATTTTTTATTTTTTTAATTATGTATAAAAAATTTGATTTTTTGGAATTTTTTAAATAATAAAAGTATATATTAAGAATTGATAAAAATTAAAATAAATATCTTTTTATTTATTTTATAAAATATAACATTTAATGTTAATAAATAATAAAGTATAAAATTAAATTTAATAATAAATAAATAAATTTATTAAAATATTTTTTATTTTTTCTCTCATTGTTTTTTTAGTTTCTCACATACTTTAGACTTTTACTTGTTTTGTTTTCTTTTGTTTATGAAGAAAAAAAAAGAAACTTGAACACAAATTTATTATTTTGTGCTCTCATTTTTGTATGCTTTATTTTATTAATGAAGAAAAAAGTAATTCTTTTTTTCTCAATTGATAGTAAAATATTAGTTTAATAATTAATATTATTTTTTATCTTACGAGAGCATTTGGTATATTTATTTTTATAAATATAGAAGAAAAAGCAATGCACTAAGTGTTTTTTAATAACTGGTTTTTAATTGTGACTTAATTATCATATATTTTTCTTTTATTAATTACGTATCGCAATTTTTATTTAGATTATGATAAATTATCTTTTAGTATTTTTTTTAAAACATAAGTATATTGATGAAGAAATAAAAGAATAAATTAATTATTTAAAAGTAATAAAATGGAAGCTAACGTGAGGAAGAAAATAGACAAAATCAATCCTTGACAAAAATAGGAAGTCAATTACATCTACTTGATTGATTTTTTAATCTGTCTCGTCTTATTTTAACTCTTCTTGTTTATCAGAAAGATAATTTTCTACAGTGAAAATTATCAAAATAAGATTGTAAAATAAAACAGAAGATGAATTTTTTTGCTGACGATATGATTATTTATATTAAAAACAAAATATAACTAAAAATTTTAGTATTGATTCAATTATTATTGAGTTCAATAATCTTACGGATCTATAATTAAATATATAAATTTTAAATATATTTTGGTACCCCATAAATATTGAGCAAGTTCCGCCACCGAAAGTCCTCCTAAATATTTTTCACTCCCGATAGTGATTAGTTACCATTACTTTCTTCGTGTTGCCAAAAGTGATTCTCCTTAAAATAAGGTTCACGAATAGTTCCTGTAATGCATAGAGTAAAATTCAGTAAATTATGTTTTGTAATCACCAGTTAGGCTTCTCATTCATATATTTGGTTAAAACAAAATATTTTGGTTCTCTTGGTTCAATTTTAACTCCAGCTAAGTTGAATTCCAGAAACATATTCTCATTCCACGAAGGCAACAAGTGACCTAACAAAACGGTCAAAACATTACAATAAAAAAATATCGAGTCCAGTTTCTTTTCTGAAATTTTTTAGATTGTGTTCTGTGAGCATTAAAAACACATTATTGTGTTATTTTAAAGATAACTTTAATATATTTTAAAATTATAAAATTAATGATCATGTATTTTGACTTTTGACGTATTTTGAAAGCACAACAAAGTAACAACGTAGAAAAATCACTAAAGAATCCAAATTAAAAATAACGTACACTTCCATTTCTCTCTGTGTTGTTTTATACAAAAAGTATCCGAGAAAAAAAAAATGGCGAATCCCGCTTTACCTGCCATTACAACTTCATAACTCACAAAATGTACCTCTTGAAAGTGACCATGCCATAGAACACTATCAGGGAGCTAGTCAATATGATGAAACAGAATACAATACAATTCACGAAAAAATGAATAATACCACGTGGAATCTGGAAAACATTCGGTAACACTTGTTCTAACATGCCTTGCAACTTTTCATGCAGTAGCCAGGAAGACCTGGAGATCCAACCATATATTCGGGATTACTAGTGCATTCTCCAAGGTTAGCCCACTTTTCACAGTTTTCATTATGATCACTGCACTCCCCTCCAACCACCGTATCAAATGAGTCCACATGAATCCATTTTGTAGCAGACCATTTCTCACCTTCAAGTACAGGGCATCCTGCATGCAGACTTTTGGTGTCTGGGATAGCATTTGGGAAGAGACTAAAGAAAAGAAGTGCATCACCTCGTTTTGGTTTCACTGTAAATTGTTCGGACGAGAAGGAAACAGAATAATTATTCAAGATAATTTGACAGGCAGCAAATGTTGCATGACATTAGTGGAGAAGAAAAACCATTAAAGCCCACCTGCTATTCCTTTTTGGGCACACTCAGAGAGATCATCATTTGTTTCCGAATCTTTGTGATGTGGAGATTCCTGTAACCAGAATTATAAAGTTCTCTTATTGAATTTAGATACTAGATGCAAAAGGAAAAAACAATTTCCTTAGCAAAATGTTCACACTCTTCTGTGAAACTTGATACATTCATGGAGTGGAAAACAATCAGAATATGATATCGCAGAAACTATTGCATCTACTTCCCCTCTACCTCTACCATTCTCAAAAACTGAAATGTTTCTTAGCATGCATTTTCTACGAGTATATGCCGAAGAGGCCCCAATCTAGTACAAACTTTTAAAACCAAAAGCTTTTGCGCAGTCTCTAGGCTTATCGTTAGAATAACTATGAGCAACTAGTGAAAAGATGAAAGAAACTCTGAGGTTAATATAATCTCGCATGACATTTTGGGTAACTTAAATATGGATTAGTTCTCAGAGATAGGTTCAGTTGACACTCAAAAAATGTAGAACTAAATAAGGATCTGAGCTAGAACAAAAAGGCCAATTATAATTATGGCGGTACCATGAAAAATAATTTGACAAAAATAATAACAGCAATGACTTACCACCCTTATATTTTTATTTCAAAGGAAATATGTGAAATAGTGGACAAACCTCTGCATTAGGGAACACTGTTTCACCGCCTTTGGTTACATCAGAGAGATACATGAGAACAGTGGCAACTCTGTGTCCACCCCGAGCAATATTAACTTGATCAGAAAAGTAATCATAATGAGGGTCGTATTTCTGCCCGTGCTCGTATCTTAATACTTGTATGTCTTCTCCATTTTCTGAAATTCAATAATCAAATACTGTAAGGAATTGACTACTGCCTCCTTATTTTAACATTTTCGTCTTGTGGGTTAAGGGAAGGGAGAGAAGCTGGAAATGCACTTCAATTATTTAACTGATTAGACAATAATTTAATTTATGAAGACACATTTTTTGGTTCGTGGTTTTATGAAGACAGTTTGCACTTGATACTTATGATTCGCAGTAACTATTCTTTGGTCACTATATTTCTGATTTCTCCAGTAAATTTTGAATGTTTTAAATTGTTTCTTTAGCTGCTTCAAAATGGATAGGTGCGTATGGAGAGTTGTCAAGCATTTATTGAATATTGATGATGTAACAACAAATGTTTATGACTGCTAAATATAAGCAGCAGAGCCAATTGAATGCTTGATTGGTACCGGACACAGGAAAAAAGGCGGATGAAAGAGTAACGCCCTTCATGCTTTCCACATACCCTAACATCTTTAAAGTCAGTGCTTAGAGTAATGGAAAAGCTAAATTCACACAAATTAAACCATTTACGCTATTTGGTTAGGAATATAAAAGGGGAAAGTTTATATCAGGAAATAAAGTAATGTGGGACTGTTTGAAAACAGAATTCCATGCTAAAAAAGAGAAATTTGCAGAGAATGATTTAGTGGAGTTAGTTTAAAAAGCGTACTGAATAAAAGCGTACTGAACACATAAGATGTCACTAAATGCAATCAACAGTTTCCTTGTTTCAACTAATAAATGATAATAGCTTCCTATATTTAATTGGGACAAGTTTAAAGTTCAATCTGCCATTTTAGAGGAATGAGAATTGAAATAAACAATTCCGCACATCACAGTCACAATATGCCTCTGATATGCAGAATGATACCGGAAAGGAAACTGTGCAGGAATATGGAAGAGAGAGAGAGAGAGAGAGAGAATGGGTTGCCTAAAACTTAAAAAAACTGTGAATCTTAATAGCTCGAAAACCCACAATTAGCATCACAGTTCAGTCCTGAAATAATGTGCTTATGTTCTATTCAACAAGTAAACATATTCAACAGTTCAGTCCTATGTTTTTTAAAGTCCTTGTTTAAGACTTCCTTTAAAGCCAAAGACTGCGTTACCATAACTACACAAGTGATACTTTGATAGACTTTCTGTAATAGCAAGACTGGAATCTCATCCACTTGTAATGTTAGGGTTTCAGGCTAAAAACTAAATTGATTGTGTGTAATCCAGACATTATAGGAGCAGAAGAAAAAATAACAATAACAAATGACAATTATATAACTACAGTTGTCCCAATCAAGTGCAAGTAAAATCCTTTCGCAATAACAAGTATCAACAGCGCTAAGATATAAGTCCCACAGGTTACAGTAATACGATGCAGACTTCAATCATGATTTTATATATACCGTACCTTTTGGAAGAAAGGTCCATGCCGAAATCCTATCCTCAATACCAGAAATAATGGGATCCTATAAAATAACTGAACAGAGTAAAAAACAGTTCATAGAAAACCTTTCAAAACTAAGACAACTAACAAACACCAATCAGAATATTCTCCCTTACCGTGTTATCCTTCTATAAAACAGTTCTCATCGTTATTCCCTAACTCGTGACTTTCTAAATCACAGGTGGAACAGAATTTTCAAGTCACCAGAGGTTGTTCTCTATCTCATGGGTGGAAATGACTATCTAAATTATTTGGTGCACTTTTTTAACTCTCATCTTCCCCATGGACGCGGGTTCAATTTTCCTTGACGCCATTAAAAGCTTATTTGCTGGGCAAACCTCTCAACAGAGATCCGCTAACACTCAAAGAAAAGACCAATTGAGTGGTCTATAGTTGGATTAAACTATTTGCAATTTAGACCTGTGTCGTAATCCTTTAAATGGACTTCTGTTGGTAGTCCCACAAAGTTATTGGGACCTACCAGATAGCATTGAGAGTGTCTCTCCATGCTACCATTTTCACTAACAAAAAAATCAAGCTAAAGACAATAAACATATGTTCTTCTATCGTTACATTACAGCCCCACATACAGCGCGCATAAGATTGACATTGGATCTACCACTAGCATACAAAATCAAATTCTAAAAACGCAATTAATAGCATTAAATGAAGATAACGAACCTTATTCTTGGAAATGAACATGCCGGAACTGGTTCTGACCTCACTCAACTTGCTCTCACCGGACAAATTATCGGCAACCGCGGATCTCTTGAGCTCCGATTTGGCGATGGAAATCAAGTGGTCGCATTCCAATTCCGTCAGGAAACCCTTGTAAACGAAAGCTCTGCACCATCCAAATCAATGCAATCATCATTTGCTCAATACCAACTAGAGTTTGATAAGAAAAACATGTGTAGAAATACAAACAGACCTCGGTTTCCACGAAATTTGTTTGACCTTGGAAGGGTCTATAATAGCACTAGCGGTCCCGGCGTAGGAACCCCACGCTCCGTGCCATTGCATCATCAACGCCAAAGCTGATACCACTACACACCAAACCCTACTCATCTTCATTTCCCTTTCAATTCCTAACTAACTTTCTCTGTACTTTGCCTTTACACCATCATTAAAGACAGTTTGACTTTTTGAATCTTTCTGTCATTATTAATTTCGTTTTTAAATCAATTATTACATTATTATTCCCATTATTAGAAAACTTGTTTATTGATCTCATGTAACAACTAAACTGTTCTCTTTTAAGGGGAGTTTATGGGCATAATTATCTAAATAACTTTTTTATATATTAAATTTGAGCGTACAAGTTTACTGTAGAAAATTTAAGTTGAATGAGATGAAATTAGATCACATTTATTATTGATGTTCTATAAAATTTTAAAATTTTAAAACAATAAAATTATAAATTATAAAATTATTATCTATAAACTTTTTAAATAATAAAATTATATATACGAACATCTCATCAATAATATAATAATCCTTTTAGTTACTTAATAGTCACATTATTACCTTAAGAAAAAAAATTAACATCAGAGCATTGAATTAAAAATTTAAATTATTAAATACTCATATAACATTAAATATTATTGAAGATTCAACTGAAACTTCTCATATTTATCAAGACATACAAGCGTATTAAATATAAAATAAAATTTTCGGCCTTATTGCATGTAGATGTACGATAGACCTACTTTTCATATTACAAGAAAAGTGACAAATTTTAGTGTGGACCCTTTTTATGGAGATTATTTTTGTTTTACTTGAAAACATTCATTCAAACCCAAATTGAGATAAAAGTATACTTTAATATATCACTTTGATAGTTAAATGTGGTTTTGAAAGGGATTGATTCATATTTTGATGCTTGAGATCTGTATTTGAAAACTAAAAGCTAACAATTTACATCCGAATCCAAGTCCCAGTGACAAGACAAGGTGAGACATAAAACTCACTTAACACAAATCGAACAAATTAAAGAAAATTTGTTGGACAATCTGCATAAGGTTACAATAGAAAATAAAAGAATTTGCTGAAAATGGTATTTCCAATTGCTGATGATCATTGAATGTGTGTGAATAAAATGGAAAACAACCATTCTGAAGCTTGAATTTGGCTTCACAAATCATACCCCAACTTCATCATCATTTCAGCTAAATAAACTATTGACAAACATCATGGTACATCATCACACGAGGTTCTGCAACTACTCTCTTTCTGTCTTTGTTAACCCCTCTCAACAACAATTCCCGCGAGCTCTGAATCCTCTTGTAGAGTCAGAATCAGTTTTCATGTTCTGAAAATAAATCTCAGCTCTACAATTTCAACTTCTCAAGTTTCATGTACACACATTATCTCAAGTACAGGCCATATATACTAGACTTTATCTCATTCATCTGTAGCTGAGCCTAGAATAGTCTCCATATGTCGATCCCTCTCATTCAAAAACTTGGTTGAGTTGTACTCTTCTGCATCAAACAGTTCTTCAGAGTATGTCCTCTGAAGTTTTACCTTCGTCCGTTCTTTCATGATTCTTATGATATCTTCTTCCCCTTTTAGTATCTCCAACACCTGCATTCAATCACCAAAAAACACGCATGCTCTATATCAGCTACCAACATTGTAACAGCATTAAAAGTTTTCTTTGTTTCTTATTTTCTTGTCCAAATCCAGACACAGGATCAATGCTTAAGAGCACATGCCTGGCTCATATCTGGTCGCTGAATCGAAGACTGGTCTACACATAGAGAAGCTGTTAAGGTTACAAGTTCCATCTGCCCTGCATCGTAAGCATCAGCCAAAACTGGATCGACTAGGGCTTTGATATTATTTGCAGATAGCAGAGGTTTTGCCTGCAACAATTATTTTTTAAAAGAGAGTTTAATTTTTATCCATCGTTTATGACAATTATGATTGGATCGCAGTGTAATAATGCTTTACATTGTTAAGTGCATAAACTATACTCTCTTAAAACTATACATTTTCCATGTCAAGGTTCTTAACAAACACTTTGGAAAAGGCAGACATACCCACATCACCAGACTTCTCTGTGAGCTATCCAAAGCTTGTCGACCAGTAATGAGCTCCAATAATAGCACACCATAAGCATACACATCTGTCTTTTCATCTACTATACCATGCATGAAGAATTCAGGAGGAAGGTATCTGTTGTGGCATCCATGGTCAGTGCAAAAGAAAAAAAAAACAGAAAATAACAGTCTTAATTGATACGTGGAATGAAAAAAATACACATGGAAAACTTGTGAAGATGTTAAATATACAAACCCGAATGTGCCTTCCACTTTGGAGACAGTATGATGAGTCCATTGGTCAGGTAACCACTTTGCAAGCCCAAAATCAGATATCTGGTATAATATTATTGCCATGAAACAATTAGGTGTTTGTTTGATTTGGGGTTTTAAAGTTGTTGAGTGGACATTTACACAGTCCAATGCAGGAAAAAGAGAAGTAACACTTTTTGTCTTATTGGAGTAAACGTATTCATATTAACTCTTACAAAAACACGTTCTAAGATGGTAAATTGATTTAGAGCAGTAGAATTGAGGGTAAGTAGGCACCTGGGGCTCAAAATCCTCCGAGAGCAAAATATTAGAAGCCTTAATGTCTTTGTGAATGATCCTTCTTTGGCACCCCTCATGCAGATAGCGCAGGCCCTCAGCAGTCCCCAAAATAATCTTATATCTGAGGCTCCAATTCAGCTTCTCTCTAGGTCCTGAAATCATGCAAAGTAAAAGAATAATTATAACTTTCGCAAAAGTTGCAAGGCATTGCAGAAAGAAACACTCAAAATGTTAGTTGGTTAGCATTTATACCATAAAGTATAGATGACAAGCTACCATGTGGAGACAATTGAAGAACAAGAAACATTCCTCCTTCAACACCATATCCAATCAATCTAGCTATATTGGGATGATCCACATGTACTATAATGCCAAGCTCAGACAAGAAATCTGCAGTCATTTCTTCTTGGTTCCCTCTTGTCAACCGTTTAATGGCAACAAAATTTCCATCTTCCAATTTGCCTAAATAAACCTCCGCATAGCCTCCCTCCCCGATCAAATTAGCTTCAAAAGTAAACAATTAAAATACCTTATCAGCCTAGCATTTTAGCAAACACCATGTCAACATGTCCTCATAAACAAAAAAAAAAAAACGAAAACAAAGGTTTCTTTCAGAGTTTCTTGGATTCTTCAATCAGAAAGCAATTATTTTTGATCCCTTCGTTTCCTGGCAAGAGAATTAATTGCATACCTTGGCTAAAGTCGTTTGTTGCAGTCATGATCTCTGCGAGAGTGAAGTTTTTCCATGAAGATTTTAAGTAACCAAACTCACTGTCAAAAGATGAGCGAAGAGCTGGAGAATTCAAAGATGGACACATGTCCTCCCTGATTCTCTTGCTTTTTCTTCTTGTGAGCTTTGGAACATTTTTAAGTGGATGAAAAGTTTGGAAAGGCATTTGGGATCCTTTCTTGAGTAGCTTGAAGAAACCACGCCATTGGTTATTAGCATTAGGTGAATTCACTGCTAAAGACCCCTGACCCTCCGAATCTGAAGTGCTGGTCCTTGAACTTGGGGTTTCAGACCCTTGACTCCTAGGAGAGTGCTCAGGTGCTCCGCCCTCATCATGGTCTATTGTTTCCAATTCTAATATCGTATTCATTTTCAGCATCAGTAGACAAATTAAAGAACAACCTCCGACAATTCAATTCAATTGTCGGAAACAGGAAAAGAAAAGAAAAGAAGAGAAAGGAAAATTTAATTACCAATACTTGAGAATGAATCAGAAAACCCAGTTCGTGGACGCCTGCCTCTAAAAATAGATTTATCCCTTTCAACTACTTGTTTTCTGGGGACGCCATTGCTGCCAACATAAAATTATTTAGAAGGAATCGGCACGTGAAACATTAGGAAGAGAAATATTGAGAAACGTTGCATGGAAAAAGAAAGAGAACGTTGAAGAAGTGCATGAAAGATAGTAGTACCTCGAGGAAGCTGTTGGTTCTCGTTCATCGTTCATGGTGGCCAAGGCAGAGCAAGACGAGTTTCCGAGAACCAAAAGGGTGGCCACGGGAATGACGTGCACGCATGTAGAGTCAGAAAGAAAGGGAAGAGAAAGAGAAAGAGAGATGGAAAGACATGAAAGTAGCGGTTGGCATGATTTTTCTGTTTTCCTACTTCCTATGATAACACTACAACGTTGTCATTATTTCAAACCGTTTTTTTATGCCCAAAATACGGCTTTCGTCGTTTCTTTTTTTTCCCTTTTATGACAAAGAAATATATAGATTACTAATTAAATGAATAAAGAAGTTTGTGTTAGAATAATTAATATAGTACTAGAGTTTAATCAAAATGTTGTGGCTGTTTGAGAAAGGCTTTATGTATGAACATGCACGTAGAGGCCAAGCCAACCCATCATGCCACTTTTTTTCTTTGCCATAATAACAAATGACTTTAATTAATTATATAGCTTCCAATCAAAAGGATACTTACCCAATTTAGCCGTTTTGTTAACTAATATTATCTTTTAATATCTACGTTTCAACTTTTATCTCTTTGCTAATTTTCTTTTTTTTTTCAAATAAAAAAACAACTTCCAACCCCATTTTTCCATATTATTATTAGCTTCCTCCATTCCAAACAAATTGAAGCTTCCAAGTTGGAGTTCTTCCAAAAAATAAGATACTACAGATATTCCATTTCAATCAATTTTACACCGTTTTTAACCTTCAAATTTTCTTAATATTTATCTTGGTTATTTGAATCCAAAATAATATTTTCAATTCATGCTAGCTCATGCGCCTTATTTAATTATTATTTTTTTTTTAAAAGTTAGTGAATAAATATCTCACAGAATTTATATTCAATGTCCCTTCATTTTTCAATATATATATTCACCACTCATCCACCACACCCATTGTTATTCACTATCATCTCCACATACTCCAACCACTTTAACTTCTAATGTAACTTTAAATAATCTTTCATTCTTCAAACAACACATCAACAAAAAAAAATAATAAAAAGAGAATAGTTTTAAAGAAAATTTAAGAATATATAAATGGTAGAGGAATTAATAAGAAACCATATAACATAGGATATTTGTTACTTAATGAAAGCCTCGCTTTCAGATGCATAAAGGAGAAAATGCGTGGGTTTGAAGCAACTCAGACTGAAAAATATTGAAGGAAAATCAATCACGATTATTGTTCATTATAAGGTCTACATTTCCAGCTTTACTTCTTTCTTTTGGAACTCACAACAAGTTAAATACAGAAGATTCATATGCACGTGATTGATTAAAAAAATCATCGTGAAAGTTGATTACTTTTCAAGCATGCTGATTTCTTCTACATAAAAAATCTGCGGGAATTTTGAACCCATTTTTTTATAGAAAAAATCATTGCTTGGGAATATGATCTTTTATTGAAAAAAAAAAACTTGTGGAATTCAAAGTTTTATGAAGCAAGAAATATTGTGAAATGTATTATGGGAAGAAGTTGGTAAAGTAGATGAAATATGATGAGTTGTTACAAAGTTTGGAAGAAAAAAGTTGAGTAGTAAAGTATAGTAAAGGGAGAGCTAATGGACATTGCGCGTTATCAATCCCTCAAATATAGTATAGAGGTCTTTGTTTTCAGTCCCAAAAATCTCATTAGCATTCTGCAGTGTTTCCTGCAATTTCACACGAGTGCCGATTAATTAACTAAAATTAGGGAAGCATGGAAAAAGAAGAAAGCATATTATTGGGATTACTATTTATACCTCTTTGGTTTGTTTATGAGAATTCAGTTCCTTCACATTTGCTAAAAATGCACCAAACTGCTCATAGGATAAACGACTCCTAATGATAACAAACACCACCAATTGAATCAACAATAATTGTTAGTTAATTGATATCAAATACAATTTAATTTGTGCTTACGATTGCTTCAAATTCAAAGACAGAAGGGAAACATCAAAAGATAAATTTATATAACTTTACAAAATGTTAAAGGTTTAATTCAGCATGGTTAACCCCTCCAAAAAAAAGTTCAAATATCGTGTATTATATAAGATTAATATTAAAAGTGTATTGTATCGTAATTAGTAACATTACAAGAAAATATTTCATTAACAATCAAAATTAATGATAAAAAATTGTCAATTACTAACTAATTTAAATATCAATTTACAAAATAAAAAATTATTAATTATTAAAATATTTACTATAATAAATAAAAAATTATAATTAATCGTTAATTTAGAAATAATTTCTTTTTTAAAAAAAATTTGGTTGTTACATTTTTTTTTATTAATTAATAATTTTTTATTTAATAAATTAATATCGAAATTATTATTATAATAACTAATAGTCACTATTATTCGTTGTTAATTTGATATTTTATCGTAATGTAATCTCTTCGATCGTAAAAGAATTCAAAAGTAAAATATCCAATATTATGCCATGAGGTGTGATTCAATTCCATGAAACTATTTGGACAGTGAATATTAATTGTTCTCGTCTATATATATTCTTTTTACAAACTATCTACACATGCGAGATATGAGATTCGACTTTCCCTCCATACATATATTAAGGAAAAGTAAAGTTATTTTTTTAATGGATTTAGTATGAATTTTGAATTGTTTCATAATGTAGATGTAAGTTTAATTCAATTATATAAATGACTGTTTTGGCTTCATCTTTATTATTAAGGACATGAAACTTGATTTTTTCCCTCCATGTCATGTTAATTTGCAAATCTTTTACAGTTAAATTAGATAGAAGCAACTTCACTGACCTAACTTGACGAAAAAACTCTTTTCCATCCACTCGTGTTCGAGCTGAAACAATGAAAAAAGTAAGTGAAAAAATGAAGCATTTATTTTAAAAAACGTAAAAGAAATGGAAGTAGAAAGGCATCATGGATTTGAAGGGAGTCACCAGTCTGTGAGGAAGACCTATCATCAAACATTCCTCTGGAGGTTGAAAAGGACATTGCATGGCGCCTTGGAGACACGGGCTTAGACGATGTTCTTGTCGGGGATACCAGTGCAGACTTACTAGGAGGGGAACCTGGAGGAGTAATGCGAGGGGTGCTACTCTGCGATGCTAACACAACATTATGTGATGCTCCAGATCTTGATCCTGCACACAACAACACACTTTTCAAGAACACAACAAAACCAACATGTTTTGGAGATGCATGCACAAACATATGTACACTTTTATTAACCCGTCACACACCATCAGACTCACGATCCTCTGCAGAGTAATTTGGCGAATCCGAAGTGTTTAATCGCATTGAAGAAGATCTAGAAGAAGGCGCGGAAGCATCTTCATCTGCAGTCAAATGAAATGAGAATTTATATCACAACCCAGAACTTGGTGCCATTTCTCACAATTATACTTTAAAGTACCTCCAAATTGCGACGAGGAACTGATACTTGCTTGACTCTGCAACTTAGCGGCAATGTCTGCTGCTCCTCCCTGTGCCAAACTCAAATAAATGAAAAACCACAGAGAAAAGCTCGATAGAAAAAAGTTATTATTTGTTTGGTAACACTTAATTATGTCACACATACACATTATATAAAGTATATAGTCGCGTATTGCTAAACTAATAAATTCAGCCAACCAAGAAAAAACAAAACATGTATGTTCATACGAAACAGGGCAATACTAGTAAAGATAAACTAATTAAAAAATAATAATAAATATATAATTAATGAAAAAAAAATATTTATTTTTATTAAAACCTTAACTACACTTGAGAGCATTTTTTTTTTTTGTAATAATGTTAATATTAATATTAGTATTAATAAGTAAAAGTAACGTACAGAAGTATCTCCATCCTCGTGAAGTGATTTCATAAGCGTCCTTCTGAAACTCTCCAACTGCAATTACATTGAGAAGCCATTAGCCCAAAAACTCTAACCACATTCCATGGACCAATTAATTTTAAATATAGATAGAACCAAACTTCGAGAGAATAGTTAGAATCAAAATTCAGAATTTGCACCTTAGAGACATCTCTGGTGAGCTTTCTCACCGAATTGGAAAGAGAAGCATTCTCCTTCACCAAACTCTCCTGTAATTAGTAATCCCAGGTCAAACAAACAGATAAATAAATAAATAAAATTGGTTATTGAAAATTGAACCGGGTTGAGGGACCGGTTCGGACCTTGTCCTGGTCGGCTCTGGCTAGCTTATCGGCGGCTTCGGAGAGAGCGGCGTCGAAGGAGTCCACCTGAGCCTGGAGCTCGGCGATGAGCCGCTCCCTATCGGCGAGTTCGGCGCGCAGAGTCGACGACTCTGATTGGAGCGCATTGACACGTGTGGATAGCGCAACGGAGGTGATCTTGCGGGCGACGTCGAGCTGCTCGTAAGGATCAGACGGCAGAACTTGTAGCAACTCCTCCGGAAGATCCACCCTGGAACCACTGGATTCAACCACCAACATTTTTCTTTGCTCGCTCGCTGCTGCACCGTTACATAGTTGTATAATGTAGTACAATATTTTGTTTAATTTATATTTTTAGGATTTTTTTATGATGTTTTGTTGACGAAATGAGAAGGAATGGCAGAGGTTTGGATAGTGAGATGACAGTGTGAGTGTCTGGGAAGACGTTTTATCTTATGAATTGGTTTGTTGAAAACTTGTGGCTTTGTAACGTTTGAATGAAGATAGGAGTTGAGGGAGAGACAAGGAGACACAGTGGTGGATATTGGGTCTGTAATTTCTGTGACCCAAAACTCACTATGAAATCATTTATTGACGTCACCCTTTTCTCTATAGTTTCTGTATTCTGTCTCATCCTGAATCACTATAATTAAACAAATTGGATAAAGTTTTATCGTTAATTATGGTTCAATCTTAGTTTAGTTTTATTTTCTCATTTTTTATATTGTTTACTTAGATTTTTTTTTTCTTTCAACTCATTTTCTTCATTTCCTTTTTCTCTCAAATCCGTCACTTTGATTTCATTTTCCTCAACTCATTCTCTTCCATCTCTTTTTTACTCAACTCATTCTCTTTCATTTAATTTTTTTACTAATTTTCTTTTTTACCAATTTTTTTTCTCCATCTCTCTTGTCGCAATTATAGTGTGATTTTTCTAATATTCATAGAATATTCTATCTTTTATTACTATATTTTTATACTTTCTTTTTTTTTTCTTCTTTTTAATTTCCTTGTCATTTGTTAAACAAAATTTTTAATAAACAATGTGTGATATGCATTGAGTTAAGGAATACCTTTAGCACAAATACCTGCCATTCTATAACATAAGAAAAAAAAAATTGAAAGTAAAATAAGGGGACCATATACCTTTTATAAGGTGAATGAGGTGAAACTCTATACATTTATGATTAATTATTATTAATTAACTTTTAATATCCGTTAGTAATTAGCTCTGATTATTAGTGTTTTTTATTCTCACACTATTTCTCATTGTAAAAATATGAATCACCTTGTTAATTTTTTTCATCTTCAACTAATAAAAATATAATGAAAAATACAAAAAATGTAATTACTCTCTCAAAATCACGTCAAGGAAATATGCTTAAATGTTCTCTTTTGAAATCACTTTAACATTGACCTTGTCTAGTCTACTGAGAAATGAGTTAAATATCACATTAAAAATATGAGTTAAAAATTTGATCGATCTCAATAATTTAATAACATAAATAATGATATTATAACTTCCCTTTTTTATTCTCATCCTTTACTTCTTTACATAATTTTATGATAGTCATTGATCATTAATATATTATTTTCTTTTCTTTTTATTTTCAAAAAATTAATGTTCACACTAAATTACATCAAAAAATAAAGAACAAGAAACAAATAAATACAAGTCAAAATATTATTTTTTATTAATATCATTTATTGTTCATGGACTTTAATATTCAATTCGAAAAGTGAATTTTTAATTGTATTAAATTTTAATTATATTTAGGTTTAATTTGATCTGAATGTACTGACCTGAAGAAATAAATGAGTGGTGCATCCACGATTTAGAAATAACGGTGATCACACAATTTTATAAATTTTGTTGGATGATTATAATGATTTTACTGTAAGATCACAATCATATATGGGATTTGAATTAGAAATACAATATAATATAAAATTGTAGGTTCTCACGAGTTTAAGAGTTAAATCTCAATTTTAAATATAATGATTAGCATTTTTATGTATAATATAAAAGAGTGATTTCAAAGATAACTAATTAATTTGTTCTCCTTAAACCTAAAGTTGGAGATTTGTTTATGTACACCCGAAAATCTCATATATTTAAAAATTAAGACCAAAAAACAATTTAAATATATTTTCATCTCCTAATTTTTCGATACACATTTTAAAAATAAAACTATACTAAAAATCTAAATTTAAATTTGTCAGTTCGAATATATAATAGTTATTCATCTTATAATAATTAATTGACCTTAATAATAAAGAAAAGGAAAACTTGATATTTTCCCGCAAAATTAGTGGGGCCATTGACATAATTAATTAATGGGCCTGGTTGCTCATAAGGTTCTCTATGGCCATAGCGGAACATTTAGAGCCAGAAAGACAACTAGATTTTCTATTACTCTCTCCTATTATTTTCATTTACAGAAGATATGGTTTTGGGATAATTAGATGTTTTGTCTGAATCCAACCACACTTAAACATCACTATGCATATAACCTTAATTTATACATTAAAAAAATGAAAAATGGACCGCCCCAATTATTTTTGTTGACGAAATAAATAATAATGAAAAGAATGAGTAGATGAATTCACAAATGAGGAGAACCTATCCTCTGAATCATACCATGTTCCTTTCAACCTACCTCTCTTCTTTTCATATTTCCAAATCCTATTTTCTATTACTTTTTATGATTCCATGTCTCTAAACTGCATAGGGAAAAGGAGACTAAACACACACCATATATATTTTTAATTAATTAACTATTGTGGAAAACCTTTATTCCACCCCACACCTTATTTACAAAACTCAATACCATATTTTGTTTTTTTTTTAATTAATTATTATGAAAAATACTGAAAACTTTTGCCTTCTGGTTTTTGGAGAGAAGTCATTGATGTTAGGTTTTAGAGAGGGCGTTTCACTGGGGAGAACAACACCAATGAGATCTGAGCCTAACCACATAAGACACTAACACCACTCTCAACCCAAAACCTTAAGGCAGGGACCTGCAAGACACTAACACCACTCTCAACCCAAAACCTTAAGGCAGGGACCTGCACTCGTTTCGTTTGAGCCGGTTTTTATACCACTTGTTAGGTTTTAGAGAGGGGGTTTCACTGGGGAGAACAACACCAATGAGATCTGAGCCTAACCACATAAGACACTGACACCACTCTCAACCCAAAACCTTAAGGCAATGGGTTTATGGGTCTTTATTCTTATATAGTGCTCTACTTTCTCATTTCTGGTTAATGTGGGACTTAGACTCACACTTGGATTCCTAACAATTGAAGGTTGCTGAGAAGAGGCAGCAATTAGTAATAGGGTTCACTTGTATTGTTATTGTATTATTCGTAATGTTATTGTGTGTAATCTTTTAAAGTCCAATCTGTTTTGTACTATTGTTAAATGAAGAAATGAATTAGTTTGATTATGTTGATATTAGTCAACATGTTCAAAATGACATCTTAATCTGAGCATTGAAGTAAGTGATATTGATATTGGGAAAAATTAAATTGATCTAAGTGTGGAAGAAGTTAAATTCATAACATTAATTCATCCTCATCAAAATGCACTACATCAATGTTTGTAACTGCTATCATGGCTTCCTCCTAATTTGTAATTTTATCCTAAACTGCTGAGATGGTTCTTCTGGTGTTGGTAGTGGTACTGCTTGACTCTCCACTTCATTTCTTGGTGGTGGTTGAGTTCTTTGAGTTTCAACAGTTGGTGCATTCTCAACAGTTTGGGCATCTGGTACAGTCTCAGCATGTGTTGCAGTCAGCTCATCCACAGGCTTATCTGGGCAATTGTTCCTTTTATGTCCAATCTGACGGCATATGCTACATTTTTTTCTATGACCTCCTTTGCTGATTTGTGTGTTATCCTTTCTCAACTCCCACTCTTCCAACCTTCTTTTTTTCTGTGGTGTTCTTGGTAAGATCCTCTTATATGGTGGATGGACGTTAGGGTAGGGAGTTCTTTCCCATAAGACTTCACCATTGACCGGAAAGATGATGAATTGATGTATTTATTCGTAGATGGATCTCTTGAAGCAGATTAGTATGAAGTCCTCAACATTGACATTGATGAAATTCATTGCTGCAATAGCATGACAGCAAGGGATAAGAGTAGGAAGCTATTTCCTACAGCTGCAATGTTGAGCATCCACATTCACTGTGTACTTATCTCCAACCATGGATATGTGCCTCACTTCAAATAATTTTTCTCCTGACCAGCTACAAATATCATTACACATATCAGTACACGAATAAGTTGATTGTGTTAAAAAAAGATAAAAACCTAACCTTGTGATCCAATATTTGGTTAACTCATTTTCCTTATGTAGCATGTCAAGGACCTTGTGGCAGATGTTTCCTTCAAAAGTTGTAACATTTTTCCTCTTAGTGGCTCACCTTTCCATTAAATAAACTTTGATTTCCTCGAGCATGGTGATTATGAGTTTTCGAGCATGGTGATTATGAGTTTGCCTCTTGCATCCACTATGACCAGAACCTGCATGAATAATAGCGTCAGTATTGATATAGGTATTTGTACAAAAATTAGGTATTTGTACAAAAATCAGGTATTTGTACAAAAACCAGGTATTTGTACAAAAACCAGTATTTGTATAGAAATCATGTATTTGTACAAAATCCATGTATTTGTACAAAAATCAGGTATTTGTATAGTAGAGATACCTTGGAGGTATAGCAATAAGGTATCTGTAAGCATCAATCTTAACTCTTTAATGGTTAACATCACTCTTTCCCAAACTGTTGGGTGTGTGCTCCTAGGAGTCTTCCACATGAGTATCTTTAATTTTTGGCCAGAAATACCCTAAAATATTGTGATACATTTTTTTAGGAGCTAATAGGGTGGAATTTTATTAAAAGATAATATATATATATATATATATATATATATATATATATATAATGAAGTTTCTTTTATGTAAGTGTGAATCTTATTTTAGTTCAAGCGACTGGTACTAAAATTTTATCCAAATAAAGAGAAAAATACAAACAAGAAAACAATTATTCTACCATCTTCAGATTTTTAACTCTTATTTTTGAACTCATGAAAAATAGAAATTCACTCATTAATTAAAAATAAATAAATCAGCACTTTATTTCAGTATATTTTCTCAATTTTTTTTTTAATTTGAAATGATATTTCTTGTCAACTATTCTGTGGTGGTAAAAGACTAAAAACTGCTACAACCACCACCATTTATAGCAGTAGAAAATAACACAATTTTGCATTTTGACAAATAAACATAGTCTCGTTTTTCCGTCACTAAGATGTTAATCCGTAAAATTGTGACTAAACAATTATAATATTAATTTTTGAATTGACGATTACTCAACAATTTTATTTTTTAAGTGAAATTATATTTTAAAAGATATTTTTAAATACAAAAATCTGAGACTAGCGGCCACTAAATGTGCATATGTTTCTGTTTGAGTAAGCAATGGAACCTTGACCAAGTTGGCCTACATCATTCAAACACTCATACCCATGAAGAAGGTGAAATGTTCATTCCAGCCCTTGCTTTATAATATTTTTTCATGACCAACCTTTTTTTATTATATTTTACAAAGATTGACTTTGATTTTATGGATTATTCTTACACCATTGACAAATTTTTTCGTATAATGAAATTTTGAGACAGATTAAGAAAAAAAGTATAAAATAATAAGACGAAAGACGTTTTGAAGCATATTATAACAATAATATAAAATAGGTTAGAGAATGATCATAGGTTAGTAAATAAATGGGTGGCAGGGAACAAGCAATGTGAGATTCTCTTTAAAAACTATAGATAAGGGCATGGGCATGTGAAGTGCAAATTATTTGTTTTTCATTTTATAAATTAGTTTGTAATTAATGGTATTATGAAGTGTGGTTTCATTAGACCCTATAAGATAATGTTGTTTTCACTAATTACTTGATTATATTGGGATTTTGGTTTAGCAGTATATCACACGTTATTTCAGAATAATATTATTTCTTGTTTGAAATTTTACTACCATCGATGTTTATTGTCTGGTTTGAATAGTTGACTGTTGACGGAAATGGGAGTGTAGAATACTGGTGGCATTTTTCATTATTACAATACACATATACTAACCACTCCTTTCATTTTATATTTTTAGCAATGTCCAAAAATAATATCACTAATATTTAAAAAAAAATTGTTAGAAAAAATCTTGGAAATTGCATAATTATTGGGCAACCCTAGCTTGAGCCCACCTCAAATAATAATGTCCAGGAATCGGGGCCATGGAGAATGACAACCAAGCGAGAGCAGACGGTGCCGTTAGATCACGTCAGATAGGGGTGGGTGTGGATGAAAAATTGAGATAACTGTTAGAAAACGTGGACCGTTAACGAAAGACCCACTCTCTTTCTCTTTCTTCACGCGCAACGCAAGTCGGTGGAACCCACCCCACCTTTGTCTCTTACCTCTTCTCCTATATATCACCCTTCCCTCAACTCCCTCCCTTCCCAGACTCAACTCCTCCTTCGTTACCCATTATACCCTTCTCTTCCTTGTTTTCCAACATCAACAACAACATAACTTAAACAAGGAAGAACAACATCAACCAAACCAAACAACAAACCAACCACAAAAAAATTCTAGGAATCAACCTTTCAGATCTGTTCCCTTCTGCCTTTTTTGTTCTCAAAATTTTAAAATTTCTTCATTATGGGCACGGAGGTTCTGCGCCCACAAGATTGCTTATCCCACCGGATCGGTGTTCCGTCGCCGGGATTTTCCCGCCGGAGACACTACGCCAACAACGCCAACGTTTACCGCGCTCAACGGAAGCCGGCCATCCGACCCGAACAACGAAAACGGGTCGTCGAGAAAAGACCGAGTTCCGATGATTCGAGAGTTTCGAGGAGCACGGGGATGGTGATGGAAAAGGTGACGATTCTCCGGAGAGGAGAGTCGCTCGATTCAAAGCTCAAAAGCGGAGCCTTGAGAAAGGAAGGTGACAATTTGGTGGTAGTTGGGACTCAGAGACTCGGACCTGACCCGGAAAAGGTTACCAAGCAGATCCGAATCGTGGATTTCTGGTCCGGGCGCGATGTTTACGCTGGATCGGCGTTTGCCATGTCTCCTTCCCCCAGCGCGCTTCCCTTGCCGTCGTTTTCGAAGAGGCAGGTGGCAGCGGCGGTGGTTGACTACTCCGCCACGAGGGATCTGAGGCGCTTGCTCCGGCTTGAGTAAGCCGCGGCAGGATCGCTTCCGGATTTCGGGTCGGGCGAGACCCGGATATAACCGACCTGTCTTCCTTTCCTCCGTTTCATTCCTTATTCTAGAATCCTTTTCTACTTCTCCTTTACGTCCCTCTGGTTTTGGAGTCCTGACCCGTGATTTTTTTAAACGGGAGGGCGGTTCTGGAATTGGGGAAAGTTTGGGGGCCGAAGTCTTAATAAAAGAAGTTTGGAGTAGTTTATGTTTGGATGGCGTGTAAGATTGTAAGATGTTGTGGCTGCGGTGAAAGGCTGGGTTTTTTAAGGGTAAGGTTAGGTTGTAATTTCAGGTTAGAGATGGACAATAAATTAAACTAAATTATTAAAAAAAATAAAGGAAAGAAGGGAGGAGGATGGGGGTTGATTTGTAAAATCCGGAAGTGAATGGGTGGGTTGGTTTGGATTGGTTTTTATGTGGGCTAAAATTCGATTCTGCTCTGTGGTCCATTAGAGAGCGTCTTTAGGTCTGTACCCTTTTGTAATATAAAGTGAAAAAATTAAATAGGGAAATTTGGCCAGATTCTAATCATCTTTCATTTCTTATCCATGGTTTCACCTTTTATTTTGTTTCATCTTAAAATTACCTATTTAAATTACAGAAACAAAGGAGAAGAATAAGATGGATGATCCTGAATTACTTTCGTTTTGGTTTTTTTTGGTTATGGATTTGGGTAGGGATGATGATAAGGTGGGGTTGGAGTTTGGAGGATTTGATGAAAGAGAAGAGAAGTTAAGTTCTATAATTTGGTGAAGATAAGAATGTTGTAGAGTTATGTCACATGTATCATGTATTGTTCCTATGTCAGCAGCAGAAGATGTATTTCACTTCAATTCAAAGACACAGCAAAAGAACATGTATATGCTTTGCTTAGAGTAACTGTTTAAAACACTACTTAGGTGTCCTCGACATAGAGAATCATGATTCACTTTTCTCAAAACTCAACTTTTGTGCCACTTTAACTTTTCTTCCCCTTCTTTTTCATATTGTCTCACTCCTTTAATCATCAATCGTGTCACTAAATTTGTTAAATGATTCCCAAACAAATATCTTATGAAATATATTTTAATTAAATAAACTCTCAAATTAAGTTGCTCTGATTCCGTTTTATTTTATTTCACATTGATTTTGGATTTAAAAGTTACTTTTATTTAAAATCCAATTTAGCTGACCGTGCCATTCAATGATAATCTAAATAAACGTGAAAACTAGTAACATGGAATGCAGAATTTGAGACTTATATCTATCCAGTTTTCTAAAAACAAACTTTTGCGTCAGCTTTAACTTTTTCTTTAATTTCTAAAACAGAAGTTGTTTGCCACAGCTTTAATTATAAATGTTATGTGCCAAAAAAAATTTTCAATAGAATTGCAAGTTTTTCAAAATGAGCCTGACATCGAACCAGTAGCAACTTTTGATTTGTCATAAGTTATTGACTTATATAACTTACTGTAATTAAATTGAAAATAAGCTGACAATAACTTAATTATGTTTTGGTTGCTATTATGATTGGGATTAGGTCATTGCAGTCTTGTGTGCATTGAATTGCTTAAATTAAATCCCCAAACTTTTGAAAGGGGATTTGAATTCATTATTCTGTGCATTAGTACCATATTCAAGTATAAAAATCATTAAAACGCTTAACTTACTCGAGAAAATTTATATGATAATTTATACCTTTTCATATTATGTTTCTTCATCTCTATTTTTATTTTTCTAATCTTTTTAAATCATTAATTCTTTTTTTTTTCTTTTCTGTTTACCCTTCTTAGAATTTTTGTATGGAGTGATTATTTCAGCCCAGTTGTGTGTAGCCCATTAGTTACAGAGTGGCCCAATATATTTATATGTAGAAGTCCACGTTTACGCATACCACGTAAATGAATGAATAACATACATTTACGCATATGGAGAGAATATCAGTAAAATTTATATTACAACCTATAAAAGACGTTTACGTAGTCATAAAAAATAATATTTCTCATTAATTTTAGTAGATTTTAAAAATAATAAGTTTAATTATATTTATAAGGATAAAATGATAAAATAATAGTTATAAAATACGAAAAGTAAAAAGTAAAATTGTTAGAAAATGGGTACACCAAACAAAACGGATATGGAGAGAAATTAAATTTCAGTATATAGATATATTTAGAACTTTCCCTTGTAACAAATATTTATTTATTTTTATAAAAAAAATTTCTTTCTATCAAATTATTTCTCTTACACGTTGTTCATTTTCTAGTCTGTTTTCTTCTTTTGCTACAATTCATGTTTTTAGGGTTTCAAGATTACAAAGATAAAACTTCGAAATTTCAGATCATAAAAATCAACTTTTTTATTTTTATTTTTATTTCAGCTATTATCCCAAACAACAATAAAAATATAAACATTTTTTAATGTAAGCACAATTTAAGCTTTAAATTAAATTTCTTACCATTTGAGATTGGATATCTTATCACTATTTTGAACTTATGAAAAAATTGGTCTAAAATTATGTATGTATATGTCCTTGTCATATATTAATTAGTGGTGGAGAACACTAATTTTCTCACTCCTTCAGATTATAACACTTATCTAAAATATAAAATTTATAATTATATATGTGTTGAAGTATTTGAAATGGTCACTGATATTTTAATATCACAATTTTTTTATTAATATTTGACATAACTTTTCGTTACTATTTAATTTCTCTTTCTTTCAAAAATGTAAAAATTAACTATTGTTAAAATTATTCTTTAATTAATGTTAAAACTATCTACCCTTCTAAAAATGGTTAAATGATTATCAAATAGCGATAAAGAACATTTTTCCATTTGAAATCATCTTGAAAAAAATCATATTTTAACAGTGACAGGAAATTTTTTTTGAATTACTACCGTCTAATACCAGTTTCATAACAACATGCATACTTCCCTTAATGAATATTTGTAAGTATGAAATCGATACAAATCAAATATTTGTTTTATGTAAGAAAATAAATGAGATCACTAAATTAACAGAATTTATTGTTCATAATATATTAAAATTGAGCAAATCTTAAAATTTATATGCATATATTCTTTTTATAAAATAATAATATATCAATTAATTACATGAGAAAAGTACAACTACAATATTTATTATTAATTCAATTATCTTAATTACTTTTTTTCGTTTTTAAATATCAACTAACTTTTGTTAAAAATAAGAATTAAAAAATATAAAGAAAATATCTAGAATTTAAATTTAACAATTTTTTTACAAGAAATGAAATTAAATAACATCTTATTATTAGTAGAGACTTAAAACATTTTAAACTTGTTTTCAATGTAATCATTAGACATTGATGAAGTTCAACTTCTGAACTCTCTTACACATATATATACTTCCCAACTAAGATTACTAACTCGAAAGGTTTTCACACAGAGTTTGTAAGTGATACAATATAACTAAACATTTGGTTTACAATGAAAAAGTTTATATATATATATATATATATATATATATATATATATATATATATATATATATATATATATATATATATATATATAAATATATATATATATATATATATGTATATATATATTAAGTTAAAAAGAAGAAAATAGAAAAATTAACAAGTTGAATCTTTCAAAAAAACTTAACACTATATATTAGTTAACCAAATATGAAAATTGTGATGAACATCATTTCCTCCTCAAAAAATTACAATGCATTAATTATGTTGTTGGGTTATCCAACACGCATTACACGAAGCATACTTCCCACCAGCTAAAGGGATAATACAAAGACCACAATTCCATCCTACTATTTAACATAAAATCTTAATATCTTTTTACTAAAAATATTGAATTATACATCATGCTATGTATCATTAACAATTTCGTATGAGTAATGATTTTTCATGCAGGAAAGAAGCGTGTGGGCAAAAGAAAAATGATAACTAAAAGAAGAAATAAGTATTTGGAGAGTGTTGTATCTGAACAGAGAGGTGTGACATTTAAAGGGTTATGAGAGGTTAAAAAAACGTGAAAGCTTGAATTGGAATTGAAGGTGGGTGTGGGTCTTTCCAAAACCAGAAGCAAAAGCATTCATTTATCGATCACAAATTGAACTCTCTTCTCCACATCCCACATCGCGTAGAAGCAACTAACTCCCTCTCTCTCTCTGCACTTCTATAAAAACCGCACAAGCACCCATTAACCATGAATTGTGGGACTGAGTAATCAATCACTTCTTCTGCAACCTTATAACAAACAACACAATGAGTGAAAAAGGCCTCATAACCTCTTCCTCCAACACCACCTCCCAGAAAACACGGGCTTCAACCATGTCGGGGAAAACATTCTCGGCGCTAGGAAACCTCGTCAAGCTTCTCCCCACCGGCACCGTCTTCCTCTTCCAGTTCCTCATTCCCGTCGTCACAAACAACGGACACTGCACCACTCTCAACAAGTACCTCACCGGAGCGCTCCTTGTCGTCTGTGCTTTCAACTGCGCCTTCGCTTCCTTCACCGACAGCTACACCGGCAGCGACGGTGAGCGCCACTACGGCGTCGTCACCGCCAAGGGGCTGTGGCCTTCGCCCGCCTCTGATTCCCTCGACTTGTCTGTATATAAGCTCCGGTTCGGGGACTTCGTGCACGCTTTCTTCTCGTTGGTGGTGTTCGCTGTGCTGGGATTGCTTGATACCAACAGTGTGCGTTGTTTCTATCCTGAATTTGAGTCCGGTGAGAAGCTTCTGATGCAGGTGTTGCCTCCGGTTATTGGAGTAGTTGCTAGCTCCGTCTTTGTTATTTTTCCAAATAATCGTCATGGAATCGGATACCCTACCACTTCTGATTCCAATGATACTTCTCAGAAGTCTAAGACCTGATATATGTCCACATCTCCACATCTGCATAATATATGCACCTTCCAATTTGTCAAATTATTCTTAATGGTTAAAGAATTGTTTTACCTATTACAGTTATGTATAGTTTATACATGCTCTTTTGAATTCTTTCTTTCTTATAAATAAAATCTTTATCTTTTATTTTGTTTTATATATGAAATGAATAATTAGGACTCGTAAAATAGACTTATTTTATAGACTCAATAGTATGAGACAACGGGTGAGCGAGATCGATTGGGGTAGCCATGGATAGTGCCTACCTAGAGCTCGATCTACAAAAGAAAAAAAATTCATCCATTCTTCGTTCATTTATCTGTTGTGTATCTGTTTAAAAAATATTTACAAATTTATTTATGAATATCCACAAATATTTAAAACAGATATATATTTATAAATTTTTAAAATAAAATTATAAAATAATAAAATATAATATAAATTATTTTTTAATTTTAATTAAATTTAACCTAATAAAATATAAATTAAGTTTTAATTTTAATTAAATTTAACTTAATAAAATATAAATTAAATTTTAATTTTAATTTTTTTCGACTAATGTGTACCTACAGATATGGATAATATGATACCCGCACTCAATCTATTTATAAGTGGGTATTAAAATAACCACTACTTATTATCTGCAAATAGTAGTAGGTAATAAATAACCGTAGATACTAACAATCCATCACGAATTTTATCTGCAGATATGCACGTATTTTTTTTATCTCTATTACCAACCCTTCAATTTGACGACTAAAAATATGGTTCAGTCCATCTTAACCCGTTGACCCATTTTAAAAGATACATATAAATAATTAAAAAAATTATTTTTTTATTATATTTTTTAAATATATAAATATATAATTGTGTTATAATTTAAATCATTAATACATACAAATTAAGTATCGATTATTAGTTATAATCGAGTAATTTAATATGTAAATGTAATAATTAATTATATTTATCTAATTAAAAACATTGACTAATTAATTAAAATTTTAAAAAATGTTCTATTTGATTAAATATATTTTTAATATTAATATTTAAACAAATTAAAAAAATAAAAAATTTGAAAACAAATTAAAAAAGTTATAAAAATTTGAAAAGAAAAAACTAACGGGTAGCCTGCCCTGTTCTGTGCAAAACGAGTTATGATTGTTGATCTGTTTTCGTTCAGTGGATCAACTCGACCTTATCTGTTTTTGAGGGAGTCACAAATGATCAGAGCTAAAACGGATTTTTATCCCATCTAGTCAGCACAGATTGTAGGCCTATGCGGACCGATGGACTTGAAATGCAATTTTTTGGTATGATTTTTTGTTACAGGTAGCTTGATTATGCCGTTGTCCCACTTTACCATCCTTATTCATTAAATTTTTATACATCAGAGATTGAATGTTATTATTTATGGGAAATATATTAGTTAATAATTTTAATCGTCATGTGATTTAAATTAAAATAAGCATAATAATTTTATTCGTAAAATAAAAAATAGATTTTATTTTCTTGCATGTTTGTTTAAAATTTTAAAATAAGAGTATCCGTACTACCGCACATAGTTATTTTGACTTTTATGCATAGTTAATACATTAGTACAAGTTAATATTTTTACCGTAAAAGTTTATTTTTACGTTTATCACATTTTATTAATTATAGTTTTTATTTGTAGGTACGTATCTTTTTTTTTGTAATATAAATACATGAAACATAAAAAAAGTAAATAAAATTACTTTTTTACGAACTTAAATTAATTTTTATAAAACTTGAAACAAAATTAAAAAAAAAAATCATTTGATTTCTTTCTTTAATTCATTTCTTCTTTCTTTATATTTATATATTGTAATTTAACTTTGTCCGGAATTCACGAAGAATCTCCAACACAAATTTAACTTGAAGCAATTTTGAGTTTAATTTAATATTTAAATTACTTTCAATATGATGCAAAATGTTGTTGCAGGGAAGGGATATTACATAGGAATTTTATTTATATGTTGTGAGCGTTAATCTTCTTTTGCAGAACTTTTCATGACCGGGAGACTTGCAATTATATCTTTGGGTTGTTATGATTTATTGCTTCTTGTCTGAACATGAAAGGTGATCATAAATTGTGGGAATGAATGTCAATAGTGGTATATGCAGTAGGAATGATGAAATGCTTGATGCTGAGATGAATTATTTATATGCAGACGAGGACAGAGAAGAAAAGGTAAAGAGCAGTATTAATGCAGTTGTGAACAAGGGCACAAGAAAATGTCAAACTCTACTGCATGACCATGCCATTTTAACTTCCCAGCTAACAGTGTTCATCAAAATATGCCTCATCACTTTTGTCACACAATTTTCCTATGGTACAAGTATTTTGGTAGGTGGGGTTGATTCCCTTACACCTGTTGCAGAACATGGTGGTGTTATTTTCACCACCTTACTCTTTAGTTTCCTGCACTGTCTCATCACATTTTTCTGAGCAGATGCATTTACTCTCACAATGTCCACTTTCACTATATGGTGATCAGAAGTTCCTTTTGAAGAAATCACTGAGTAGGACCCTGGCACATATTTGTATGAAGAATTTGGGGAAGCCAAAATGTAATCCACTCTTGTGCCATACTTGCATGTCCCCTGCACATCTGTTATTTCACCACTCAACTTACACATTCAAAGTTTTTCAACAATCATGATCAGTGACGGACCTACGTGTATATTAGGGTATGTAAGTACATTCCTGATTTTGTTAAAGTTATTATTAGGTATTTCAAAAAAGTTTATTTTTCTCTCCTAATCTTGTGTATTTGAACATGCTGACAGTAGTTTTATGATAGATTTGTGTGTAATTGTAGCGTACAAATACTTCACTTGACTTGTTCAGTTGATTTAGTGTTCTAGATCCGTCACTGATCATGATCATGATAATCATCTAAGCTAAGTTAGAAAGAGCAGTTGAACAAGTGAAAAAAAATATACTTTGGCCTTTGGCAATGATGACAATGGGCTCACATTCTCCTGCATAATCCTTTGCATCGACGTAGCCTTTGGATTTCATGAAGTTCATGACTTCTGACCTTGGCCTAGGCTTTCCGAGTTTCTCATAGTACTGCAACAAAAACAAACAAACAAACAATCTCAGGTGGATGTGGAAAAGAAAACCAATTTAATGTAAACAGTGGAGAGAACTAAGAATGTTACATTAAAAATATCTGTCCATCTCTCAGATGAGTAATCTGCTCCATATAGAGAATTGAGACCTCCTGCTAAGATATGAGGAGAGTCATTGGAGCGAAATATTGCCTGCACTTGTTTCATTCTCCAATTCTCATCTAAGTGGTCAAGTTGAGTACAATGCAAATTTATTTCTCCAGCCCAAGGCACATCAATTGTAGCCTTCAAAACATTCCTAAATCACACAAAGAGTTGTCATTGCACTTTTACACCCAAAAATTCTATAGCCTAAAACAACAATAATAAATATATCAGAAGATGACAGAGGCATGACAGTTTTTGTCTTTCAACAAGACAACATAATAATCATTATCATCATCATTGAAATGTGGGAGGAATAAAACACCTGAAATCATTATCATCAGCAATCTTTTGAACTTTCCACTTCTTAATTGGCCATTTGGATAAGATGGCATTTCCATATTCTGGAGCCCAACTCTCAGCAAAAACATATTTCATCCCCAAAGCAGCTGCTAAATCAGAAAGAGGCTTCATGTTCTTCTCTTCTTCTGCTTTCACATCCTGCAGGGCCATCACATCAGCATCAATCTCTCTCAGAACTTCCAAGATGCTTCTGCTGCTTGTGAATCTCTCACTGCCCTCACAGTAGTTCATAACGAAAGGAAAGCACACAGGAGATCTTGCAGGAACCTGATGCCTGCCAGAAACATTTCCCATCATTCTATCTGATGTGCCCTCTTTCCTCTCCATCGAAGCAACCAATCTACTATTTGCCAGTGAAATCTCATTCTCGGGAAGATTAATAGAAACCTTCAAATTTGATCGTGGCAGAATGTTGGAGTCAGAAAGACTCTGAGCTTTGTTCAGAGACGCATGCAATGGAGATTGCTTCAGTATACTCTTGGGAAAGTCACCCTTTCTGAGATTCTTCTTCTTAGATCCATGCTCGTGATTGGAGACAACCCATTCATCAAATTCTGAAACAGCAGGTGCAAGTGAAAACATGGCAACATTGAATGTAGCAATCCTAATAGGCCTTCCAGATTCAGACTCAACCAAGAGGCCATTTGAGTCACTTCTAGACTTGTTCTTACTCAATTGATGACCCTTAAAGTTCAATTTTCTAAACCTTTTGATCACAACTTTACACCTGGGGCGCTTCCATAGTAGCCACAATATCCTTGAATAAAAGTGCCGGAGTTTTCTTCTAATGACACTAAACATCTCACACAAACTCGCTTTTGGGAAGGAAAATATAAATTCGATGTCTCTTTTTTTCATGACACGTTCATCATGATTTGTTTCACCAGCTTAATCAGTGGCACATCTTCCAAACGAGGCAAATATATGGAATAAGTGGAGACAAAATTAGGTCCTAACTACTCCACGGAGGGAGATAGAGAGAGTGAGAAGAGTTGACAATGGTGCAATGTTGTTGAGCTTCTTTTCCAACACAAGAAAACAAGGCCAACTGCTACCAACAAGAACAGAAGAAGTTAACTAATGTCTTGTTTTTATATGTGTTAATGATAACAACCATTATAAAAATCTGCATAAAGTAACCAATGATTTTTTTGGTGGGGTCAGCCACTGTCCAGTGGAATACATCCCGTGAGTTGCAGACATTTTTGACGGATGCAGCTTTATATACTTTTCTTATGTAATGAGTTGAAATCTTAGCTTTCTCGAATGTATTATAAAAAGTTGTAGTTATTATATAAATGGTAGATCCTGCTTTCAGTTTTTTAATCATAAACTTTACATTAATACCTCTGAATAAAATTTGTCTGTGTTGTTGTAATTTTGATTGAGCTATTGTAACCCTCAAAAACGTAGTTGGAAAACAAACATTTTTGAAGTCCTTTTCACTGAACAAAAGTCAATGACTTAGGTAGAGAAAGTGGGACATGGTTGGACAAGATTTGATATAACCACACCTATGCAAGATCAGCATGCAGCTGTTTCAGTAGGTAAACTTCTACGATGCACTTCACAAATTATGTGAAAAAAAATTAATTTTATCCTATTGCGAATAAACTATGTTAGTGGTGAATATAGGAGTTTTGTTATTAAACAGAGGTTTGTAGAGAATATTCTTAGCACTCTCGAAAAAGAGTAATCTCACACCTAACCCCGTGTTATTCTTAATATATATTTTTTTAATCTCTTTAGTTTCAATTCAAATTCTCTTTTGATGGAACTAATTAAGTCACTTTTCAATTTGAATATCTTTACTCCTTCAATATTATATATATTTACTCTTTCAGTTGATGCCTTCTAAGTTCTTGCTATTTTTTTTTTTTTAAATTCCATGCATTATACTAATACTTACCACTAATGACTTTTGTTACATTTTTATTAGACATAGAAAAAAAAAAACTTAACTTTGAAGTGAACATTTGAGTCACAAATTGAATTGTGAGCATTGGATAAACTCTAAGCTGGAAACATTGAACTTGTGAGCCTTGGTGGGTGCCCAAAGATTTTGTTTTCAATAATTAGTAATTACAACATTAAAGAAAAATAATATATCTTTGACATAGGATATTTTTAAATAAGTTTTACTTATACTATAGGTTAAGGAAAGTTCTTTTAATGGATATCAAAAGGATGGGATTTTAGCCCTTCATCAATTGGTGAAGTTTTAATGGTTTACAATGAGTTTTGATTTATGAATGACTGCGAATAAATTTAAGTTTTGAACAAGTTATAAATAACTTAAATTATTCTTAAATTTTTTATATATATATATATATATATATATATATATATATATATATATATATATGGTTGGATTATTCTTTTTTGCAAAAGTTATGAAATAATGCAACTTTAGAATATAACTGTAAATGTAATGTTAAGAAAATGTTGAAATAAAGTAATTAGGACAATTAACCATGTTAACACATAAATGGGGTTTAAGTGATTTAAACTTTCGCATATAAGATAAATTCATAAATGTTGTCGTTTCTCCGACAATTATAACTAAGAGTAACGGTCGCTGAAAGTACGTAACTTTATAACGATACATCAGAATTTATGTTGAAAATATTCTTATTTTTGAAGATCGTCTATATCAATGGAAATTAGTTTGCAGTTCTAAAAGAAATTTTTTACCAAATCATTGCGATTCTTGTTAATTTGATTTTTTTTAAGATAATATAGCACATAACATGAAAATAAATTAAAAATCTCGATTTGAAGTAATAATAATTTAAAGTAAAATAATGCCTTTAACATGTTTTTAGTCTTATAATATAGAGATATATATGTTATCCTAATGATATGGATAATCGTGCAGAATTCCTAAACACAATTCAAATTTAGCAATATTAAAAATCCTGGATGATGAAAAATTATATAAAATGCAGGAAAATAGCAATCTCTACATGGTCTCAATATTGACTGTCTTTTTTTTTTTTTCAAGTAAGGTCTTATATAATAGACGAGACCAACCGAAAATAGTCATTAATTAGTGTAACTCATGATGAGTGAAATCCAACATAGAAAGCTTCTGAATTGATAATTAATCAAAGGTTTGTTTCTTTTTAAATACTCGATTAATTCCTAAACTATTTGACAAAGCTTAGATAAGTCCTTAAACTAAAAAAATATTTATTTTTCTCTTAACTGAATAAAAAATAGTAGGTTCTTAAAATTAGTTTGTAATAATTTAGAAAATGTCAGAAAATGATAATTTATCATGACTAACTAGTTTAAAAAAAAAATTGTATAGTTGCAGAAGTCGATATGTCCGAGTGGTTAAGGAGACAGACTTGAAATCTGTTGGGTTTCACCCGCGCAGGTTCGAACCCTGCTGTCGACGAATGGTTTTTATTTTTATTATACCTATGAGTATTATAGGCCAATATGTTGCATAACATATTAGAAGTCGATATGTCCGAGTGGTTAAGGAGACAGACTTGAAATCTGTTGGGCTTCGCCCGCGCAGGTTCGAACCCTGCTGTCGACGAATAAAAGTGTTTTTTTCTTTTTATTTTAGTTATGAAATTCATATAAATGTTGACATATGAATACGAATTACCATAATAGAAGACTATGATTGGTTAAAATTTAAATTTTGCAAATCTTACCATGTGACAAATTTAAAAATAAACAGCGATATTTTGGCACTCATAAAATCAATTATACCCACTTAATAACACAAGATAATAAAATTTTAATCATATTTATTTTATTTTTTACATTAATCAACAGAGTTGTTACGTAAGAGTATATACTATTATTTTCCTTTAAAAATTTTGCCTAAAATTCCCTGAAATAATTAAAATTGTTAACGTAGAAGTTTAGCTTAATTTCATAATTCTACAATTATTATTGCTTGTATAAATAAAAATGCTGGCATAAACAATTCACCTCATCTGTTTCAATAAGTGAAGATTACCTTAAATATTAACTTGAAATCTGAAAGCTTGATTACTGGGAAGGAAACAAAACAAGACTACTACCACAATCTCCACAGATACAAGTTAAGACACGAATGATGATGCTGAATCCCGTTATGAACATCATGAACAAGATGAAGTGAGTTTTACATGAATCTACTGTTCAAGTCCTCACTTACTACTGATCATGTAGACATTAAAAAAGTTGATCATGGAATCACTGACCATAGAACCATTGAGATGGCCATGGAATTCACCAGAATTGTTTATGATGCGTGTGTTGGGGATTGCTCCATGCGCGGTGGAACTAGGCGAATCAACACAGTCACCATAGGCTTTCTTCATAGCCGCCACCACCTCTATAAACGAAGCGTGTCGGGAAGGACCAGTTATGTTACACACAAAAGAGCCTTTAGCAGCATCGTACCAAACCTGCACAACAACGAGAGACAACCTTTGTTCCGCGGTGCCGCACACGTGTGTCACAAACAAAGAGCCGCCGTGTGCGGTGGTGTCGTGTTTGGTAACAACCAGATAACCACACCTCACGTGCGGAACGCCGTATCCGATGCTAAACTGCCCCGCGTCTTTGCGAACGTCTAAAGCAGAGCCTCCGTATTTGAGATCAATGGCGCCAACGCCTTTACGACCTTCTTTGTTGGTTTCAATGTCTCGAACCCTAATGTCCACTCTGGTTCCTTCTCTGTCGAAAGTGTAGTCTCTGAGAGAGACACTCGCAGTGTTCACGCCCACGCTCGCATGAAGGGTGCAGGTTCTTGAATCGGGAGTTGAGTATACCACAGATTGGTCCTTGAAATTAGGGCTCTTTGACACTTCAACTCTTGATATGTTGCTGCTATATGTGCTTCCCATACTCTATCTCTTTCTCAAATCACCTTCTTTTTACTTAATTTCTTTGCCATCACTCTGTGTTATATGCACTTCCATGGATTCTGAACTAGCTTACAAAGTACGCATGGTTCATCTTCTTTGCAACGTTTTTCTCCGGATAAGATTCTAGACATCATTGGGTTTTTTTTTTTTCTGTTAGATTCTTTATCTCCTTGAGCATAATGCTAACAAGATATTTATGTTATTTTTCAAACTTGAGTTTCTTTTTTGTTGGAACCCAGGCTTTATATTTTTAGTGGTTTTCTAATGTGTGTTATTTATGTGGGTGTAATGATATGTGCAGTTACTTAAAAATAATTGTAACTTTATACAAGATTCTTATAAAATCACACGTATCTGAAGAAGATTTGCCTAATTTTTTTAACAGATCATGTTAGATTTTACAAATCATATGTCGGGATATTCGGTAATAATAAGCTTCTTATAAAATCTATTATATTGATATTTCTTAATAGTTTTGGATAACAAATATAATTAATCATATTATTGGTAAGTACAACCAAATTCAATCTAACAAATCAAAAATGGAAAGTAGTCAACTTGACCTAGTTTAAAACTCTTAGAAATATATTTCTTGATCTGACTCATTAGCCCATCAAGTTAGACTAAAAGTTTTCTGTTTTTTTAATATATATTGATATAAATTTTAAAATAAAATTAGACAAACAATATTTCCGACTAAACGAGTCTGGTGAATTTCAAACTAGCATTATTTTTTACACATTTTGACCTGTTTGTTTTGTTAGACTAGACCAAATCGATTCAAATATTTGAAGTCAAATTTTAGAAATCATGCCGTCAAACTATTGAATATACCAAACTAGACAACTTCACTTTCAATAAGCGTGCCAGTGGGGGAGTTTTATTATGCATGAGGGGTCTTCTCCCATTTTTTTTTCATATATATAAATTAATATCCTAATAAAAATTATTTAAAATTTAATGTATTTGGGATTTCCAAAATTTGTGTACATGACACTCTTAAAATATTTTCTAAAGATATGCTATTGGTGTTAATTCACAGGGGCAGCATCTCTGTGGTCTCCGCCTCACAAATATCTTCTGCAAACGTGTGGATTCTCTCACTGAGATTTCCACATTGTTATTGTCTAAAATTTGTACTCATTTCTCTATAATCATGTACAATTGAATAAGATGAATGGCTACTACAGAAACAAATCTCAGATGAATGGCTACTACAGAAACAAATCTCAGACCCAACTACTGCCGTAATGATAGAAAGCATTAATGCAGTTACAGTCACATCACACAATAATCCACGTGTATTATTCTGTGTTAAAGACATTTTTCTTAACTTGGGAAAGATCACTGTATACAATTTCAGTAGTTTTTGCTCATCGATTCTTATTGCATGTTTTTTGTATTTGAATAAGTCATAACGGTTATTATTGTACATGTAATGGCAAAAATCATATTAAGAGACACACTACATTGTAAGAATATCTTTACAGACATGATGTTTTCTCTATTCACTTTGCTTTACTTTTGAAGATTACCTTGTGGTTGGATCAAAGCCTTCACTCTGACTTAATAGAGTTAAGCTAGTGTTCAAACACTTTCAATTTTCTTTCGGAGACAAAGGACTATACATAAGTAATTAGAATGAAGATGTAATGAGGAGCTGAGCATTCATTTAAAGGAGATGAGAGAAGAGCTTCAAATAAAACTGCGACAGCAGATTAAAGGAAGTTGTAACACAAGAATCAACCTTGGCATTGAAAGCAACATAATGTATCTGAACTCATTGAAATGCATGATCTGAATGCATTATTCTTTTGAAGAGCGTCTCACGGACATTATTCAAAACACTCACTTCATCCAAGTAAATAATTATGTATGGGCAAAACGAACAGAAATACGCTTCAGGATTGGGCTCCTGCAAGAAGGACAATCTTGCATACCTTGTTTCTCATGGAGCTCATTGCAGGTTGTGCAAACAACCTGATGAGCACATGGGAGGAATACAACAGACATCTCTTCAGAGAGACACATCACACATTCTCTTTCTCGTTTAACACCCCCGGTCAAAGAGTACTCATTTAAGCCTGTAGCAAGTTCTGAGATAAAAGTGGCCCTTGATTCTTCCAGAACAGAGCCATTTTCCATGTCCACACGGCTGCTGGCATAGTTTCCGTCAATTCCCCTTCTCAGTGCAGCAATTTTGGAAGAGTCAGTCTTCTGTCTCAGTTGTGCAATTTCTTTTTCAAGTTTCTGGATGTCATCTCTGTACCTCTGCAGATTCTCCTCTGCTTTCAGTTTGATCATATCCTCTTTTGATTTTGCTGACTCTTCAATTTGTTCCCTTTCTTTTCTTATAGAACTGGCCTGTGAAAGGAGTTCTTCTTTTGCCTTTGCTACCTGCTGCCACCTAGCCTGTGATATTTTCCTTTACAATGAGAAAATACTCGGTAACAAAACTAATTTGGCATTTACACATTGAATAAGATGGCAACTGCAGAATCTCACAAGTGATGTATGTGTAGCAAACTGTACTCACGTTTCACTTCTGTAAAACAATATTTACACTTTTGTGGTTCAGGTGTCGGTACTTTAAAGTCTTGCAACCACAAGATGAATAGAACCTTCAAAGTATGAATCAAACAAGATGCACCAGGACAGAAAAAAGGATGATAGACCATATGCTTTAATTTCTTGGTGACGGACGGAAGGCAGTTCAATTCTTGACCCTTTAGACGGTAAAAAGAGGCTAGTACCTTGTCATCTAACACCATGGAAAGGGGAAAACACTTTGATTCATTTAACATAAATTGCACTGCCCACCCACTCCCATTCTAATGAAAAATAGTTAAACCATGCATAGAAACAAACCACAAATAAAATGTCAATGTGTCAATCCAAATTTAATTGATACAATCCTGTGCATAAAATGAGAGTTGCGAAATTTTGAAATTTCGGATCATTGCTCCCTAACCACAGTTTCTGACATTTCACGGACATTGCTCTTTTTATATTGAAGAGAACATGAAAGCATAACATGAGAGCAAATTACAAGCCGAACCATGTACGTTAGCATAGACATCAGGTGAACATTTACAAGATAGAAAGCACAAGAAAAAGTAGTTAGAATATGCTTGAAATAGTATACCTCAACTTGATCCTGTTGTGCTTTAGCTTGCCCTAATTCCTGCTGAAACTGAGCTAATTTGTGTTTTTCAGCCATTAGCTCCTCCTGGAACAAGGATTTCTGCTTTTCCCATGATTGAAACTTCATTTGGGTCTTCTTTTCCCTCCTTGAGACCTCTTGACAGCTTGTGGCTGATTCTGCTGCACGTAACCTAGCAGCCTCCATCTCTTTCCTCAGCACAACATTCTCTACCTCAAGCTTGCGGACATCTGCATTAGTTCGTTCTACCTGAGAACTTGCTTTACACAAGGCATTTTCCATCTCTGAAATCTTTTTCATTGTGTTTTCCTCTAGTGATTGTTTTTCTTTTCTAAGCCGTTCAACTTCATCTTTCTCTTGTCTTAGTGTCTTAAGCTCAGCCTTGTCCTTGCTCAGCCGCCGAGCAGCCTGCATAACCTTCTGATTTGCCCACTCTGTCCATTCTTGAAGCTGGTTTTGCAGCTCCTGAACCCTTGGAACTAGCTTCAAAATCATTTCATCCTTTCTATCTTGGGGTATCCACTGTCCTAGGGGCTTGTCGCGTGGTATCCCTACACAACTACTATTGGGTGCCTCATTATCACAGCAGATAGATGTAACAGGATACTCACTTTTTGAAGACAAAGAAAGAGAAAGATCAGTATCCATAGATGGTAATGCATTTGGGTTACCAACAGCGAGAATAGAATTTGCTTCAGGCACCGAAGATGAAGTATCTCTTGACTGAGAAGCGGTGTCACTGGAATCCAAGCTAAATGCCGTGGGGGTAGATGGCCCATCGTTAGATGAAAAAACAGCATTCAAATTGTCATTTGTTGCATCAACTCCCATTGTGTTACTTATGTTTAAGGATGCACTCTTTAAGTTTATCGTAGTAGATTCTGATACAGACTTAAGTTTTTTATCCAAGATTAATCCATTCAAGCCATTCAGTCTTCCACCTCTCAATGACCCTTTAGACCCATATGTTCGATAACCTTTTTCCACATGGAATGACTTCTGTCGAAAAATATATTCTCTCTTTGTGCCGCTGGAATGGACCTTTCTAACACTCCCACACCTTTCTTCAACAAAAGGAGATTGAGGTGTTCCAGATGTACTAGATGATTTATCAATAGAATCACGCACAGAATTAGTAACTTCTTTCCCCGATAGTCCAAGAATTTGAGAATTCTTTGCGTTGTCCAAAACAGTATGTCCTGCCACAGAGGACTTCTCAGGTTGAGAACCTGAGGGAGCTGATTTAGAAGGACTTGGAAGACTCAATTCAGGACCTTTTGATTGTAATTTTGATTGTGATTGAGTTTGAACAGAAGAGCAGCCATCATTACCAAAACTATTTGAAGGGTCACCGTCCATTGCACAAGCATGTGACACGTTCATGTCAGAAATTAGCAATGCCCACATTGCATCCCCGATGCTATAGAATGGCCTAACCTCTCGAAGAACACAAACCAACTCAGCCAAAATATACTTCTCTAGCTGCATTAAATCTTCAAAATAATGCTCTCTTGAAGGATCCTCTTGGCCATTTCTAAGAAATGCTAAACCATTATCAACTACATTAGACACGGCATCTTTGCATCCATAACAGATGCCCGACCTTAAGATGGCCTTTGTAGCTACGTCTTCGGTGTATCCACATCCAACAAGTTTTTTAATAGCACTCTTGAAAATGATGTTCAAACTGCTCATGAGAAGTTCTTCTAGTTCGGCTTCAGTGAGATCACTCCAATCAGCGTCATGGAATTCATCATCCACCTCGGATTCCTCCTTAGGTTGGCTGAGTCTGAACTCAGATGAAACTACGGAACTAGACAATCCAAGGCCAAGCTTCAATCCATCAGAATGATCTTGGTTTACACTGCACATGTCAGAGGTACTAACTTGCCCATGACCTGGAGTTATTTCAAACTTTTCAGCAGAGAATTCATAACTTAGGCTTTCATGTTGAGCTGAAGGAATACTCTTATTTGGCTCTCCTAAAGGTGGATCAGCCCTGAATTTTCTCTTATTCCTGCTCCCTTTTTCTTGGACAGACACCGAAGGAGTTGTTCGACTGCTAGCACCGGCCACCAGTGATGCCATTTATCTGCAAATCAATATTAGTACGGAGAAAAAAAACATAAAATATATGAATATACTCGCCAAGCATCACTACTTCATTTAACATCTTCAGAATCATCCAAATTTTATTAAATCCAAATACAAGTTCCGTTAAAATGATAATGTGAAAATTAGAATCGAGGAGGAAAATTCAGAATAAATCTTCTAATATTACAGACCAAGGAAAAAGAAAAGAGGAGATAACTAACACTGAATTATAATCCAATGCTTGAATTTAAGAAGAAAATCCATTACCTCTGAATCTCAGTATTACAGCCTAGAGATATAACTTCCTGAAACTTTTAGATAGAAAGAAACCCATCAATGAATTATCAAAAAGAATACATGAAAGAGAAATAAAAAAAAAAATCAAAAGTCACCGAGAAACATGTACCCGGTACTCACAGAGCCACAAACATACCCAGATGAAAAAGAGAAAATACTGAAAGTACCCAAATGAATTCAAATACATGTGGATACTTCGCACTCAGTCACAGATCAGAAAAGTGATCATAGAAAATTGTGTTTTTAATATTATAGCACATGCATCCCCGAATACAAAGGATCCCAACAGGCGTTAATGAAAAACAGAGTTATGATCAGTATTGGAAGATTGGGGCGTACCCGATTGAAGCAGAATTTGGAACAATCAAAGGTAAGATTGATCTCAGAACATTGGAGAATCAGAAAGGAAATCCACAATTTTTTTTTTCTTTTTCTTTTTCCTTTATTTTTTATTATGCTGAGGCTGCAACAACTTGAGACCTTAAAAAGGCTTAAAGGGTAGAAACGTCTCTCTATAGTAACTAGGTTAGCTTAGCACTATGTAATGTTAATACAAAAACACAACAAGATCGATTTTTTTTTTTTTAGATGACAATTAATTTCATAGAAGAAAAAATGCAGAAGATAAGCTACTGTCGTTTTGTGAGGAATTTTATTCGTGGAATTGATATTTGTTTGACAGAATAAAGATATTTTTTTATTTAAATTTATTGTTAGACATTTTTAATATTCTACCTTTAATAAATATAATTTTATATTCAAATTTAATTAACTCATTTAACACAAAACCTTTAAATATCCATGTACTTAAAGTTGTCACAACATGATTTTTTTCCAAATCTTTATTTGGCATTTCACTTTAATATATTTATTATGTCTTTCGTATACTATTTTGTAATATTAATTTATATTCAATTAATAAATTATTGCTTAAATTATTTTTGTACATATAAAAGTAAGGGTTGTACAAGGTTTTCCAACATTAGTTTGTGAGACCGTGTTTGTAAAATGTTAAATCTAAATTAATTGTGTAAGCATTAAAGTATATCTTTTTAATTATATGTCATTAAACATTGATTAAATTTATAGAATTACTTTTGATTCATTATTTAACGCATTTCAAATATATTAAAAATAAAATAGCTATGAATCAACATTTAATCTAATTTTAAGATATGATATATATTTATATTTGTGTATAAAAGAAGGCTGTTACTATAATAATTTTTTACTTTAAGTGAGAATACAATTAGTATTTCCTTATGTAATTATGTTTTTGACGTATCATTATAATAATATTAATAATATTGTTTTATACTTTTATTAATAAATTATTGCTTCTTATCTTTGTACATATTTTATGTATAAAATATGTATAAAATAGTGGTTATTGCAATAATGTAATACTTTAGCATTCATTTCAATGTCTAATATTGGTAAATTATTACTAATGATCTCTCTGAATCTCTCTATATATAAAAGATTATTACTTTAGTTACTTGTGTATATATAAGATTAAAGTTTGATAGAGCTTCAGATCATTAATGGAGAATTTCCAATTTTAAATATGAATTATTAAATAATTTCATCATCACATATTTAAAATACGTATAAGCCTAAAATCAAACATATAAAAAAATAATATTCAGATATCAAAAAAGAAAAAACATATGAAATAAGATATAGAATTGTCAAAAGAACTAAGCTTACTTATTGGATTTTATCTATCTTAACGGTTTAACAAATAGGTTAACCTAACAAGGTTCATTTTACAAATGTTTGCACAAATTAGTTTAGTGGGTTAATGGAGTCTACTTATTTGAATTAAAATAACTAAACTTTTAAAAAAATAATGAGTTTATTCTTTTGAGAGAAAAATAACAGAAATAAATTTTAAATGATTATAAAATAATTTTCTAAAAAAACATAATAAACAATTTTAGTTTTTATATTCTAACTATAATTTTTTATACAATACATAACTCTCTATTTGACAATTTTACACGATAAAATATTTAATAGTTTTGTTTAAATTTTAACCATTGCATAATTAAAAAATAAAAATAAAAACTAATCTAATCCGCAGAAAATTGATTTAATTTGGATTGAAGCATCCCAATCCAACTGCATTTAAATTTTGTGTTTTCCTATAAGTATTTAATAAATTGAAGTAAAAAATCACAAACACCCTTACATTGACTAAAATGTTTTTGGAACTTATAAATTAACTGTAATTCCTCCTTTTATTTAATTGAAGTATATTAAACTTGTATATTAAGAATGTTACTTGTAAATCTGTAGTAAGTCTAATTCAAGTTATAATTAAATATAATTCTATTTTTTTAAAGCAGGAATAAATTTAGTTTTTTACTTATTTGTATTTATTATACGGCTAGGCTAATATACTATTGTATTAATATTTATTTATATTTTATTTAGAAATCATAGTTTTAATTATATTTCTATATTATATTATATAAAGAGATTTCTCTTTTGGACATTTTATTTTCAATTTTTACTTGTATGTATATTTTTAAATAAAAAATAATAATTTTACCAATTTTATCTTTTAAGTGATATTTTTCTTTAATTTAATATTTAATTAATTTGGCCATTTTTCTGTAAATTTTAACTACTTTTTATAATTAAAAGAAATAGTTAAAATTAAAAAAAAAGCTAAAATAAAATTGTAAAAATCATTTTACTTTTTTTATAATTATAATAATAATAATTCTATTGTTTTTGATATCATAAAATGTTAAAATATAAATATATAAAAGTGTATTTATATGTAAAAGTCTAGTCATATATAAAAGTAATTCTTTGTAAAGTCTCACAACACAACATTAATCCACTATTCACAATTTTAAATATAAATCATTATGATTTTAATTACATGTTATTAAATTTTGATTGAAATCATATAATTAATTACCATCAATTATTCTATATAATTCACATGTACTATACCAATATATTAAAAATATAAAATATAAATGTTTATTATATATTATATGACAGTTATGCATAATATAAAATAAAATTATAATTTCTGCAATATATATATATACTTAAATATAATACTTAAACACAATTCAAATATGTTATAAAGTATAAACTATATAATACAAACACATTAAGTTTTTTTTAAATCTGTATATTTAATATATTATGTTTACAAATCACAACAAAAGAAAAAAATAATTCACACAATATAGATATATTTTTGTTTTTGCCTTTAATGATATGATATATTGATGTAACATTCTTTTTGATGTGATTATTCTGAGTTCATCATGTTTAACGAAAAAATTAACAAGAAACTAAAAGCAAAAATCATTTGTGAGTAACATCAATAAAGATCGAAACCAAATTGTTTTCTATTATTATCCTCTCAAGGATATTTTACAGGACTAAAGTGAAGAGTGGTGAATAAAAAATAGGAAAAAAGTTCTGATAAATTAACAGATGTAAATATGAATATTTATAATGATAGACAGTAACTTAATATAATAAATACATGTTAAAATGATCATTCTTCTATGTTGCAAAAGTAGTTTGCAAGTTTTCTTTTAAAAATTGATATGCATGTTGTAAATTGAGATTTTAACGTGTATTTATCATTATGAAGTATAATATCCCCCAATAAAGTTCATATCTTATAGTTAATCATTATTTCCATTTTACAATTAACTTAATTTAAAAATAAATAAATACCATGGTTAGAAGGGAGGTAAAAAGTATTGTAGTGTTATATGGTGATAAGTTTGAAAATAAATAGAGAAATTTATTAATTGCATTATATTATAATATTTAGGATGTTTAGGATCTCTGTAAGAAAAAGTCGTATAAGTTTTGTTTTAGGAATGATAATGAGCATTTTGTATGTGATTTTGCATTGGCTGAATATTAGGCAGTTTTTGATGGATTGCAAATTCATCAATCTAGTCTTTTCCAAACCATATTCCTTATCCTACTCTAACTTGCCCAATGTCATCCCATCCCATCCCATCCCATCCCATCCAAAATCTTCTCAACTCTTCTCACCATACTATTAGAGAGATCAAAATGTTTAACCAGATGCTTTAGGTAGGTATGGTAGACCCCTGAATTTTCAGATAAATGTTTTTCAAGTTTTATGTTTTACGACAAAATCATCTCCTCCTGGTAATTTGAATATTTTGTATGTTTTATGACAGTATTATCATTAATTTGTTTTACAATGAAGATTCTCTAAAAGAATTTGATTTAAATTAAAACAAAAACTATATATATATATATATATAAGTGATACATCCTTTAATAACTCACCTTTTATTTAAATAATTTTATACCTTAATAAATAAAAGAAATAAAATATACATACATTGGACACCTTTGCCACAAAAAAAACAAAAAAAACTACCTAACGTTTTTAATTTAAATAAAAATCACAAACAATTTTTTAAACTATTTCTATAGAATTGCTTATTTTCTAAAACTATATTATTTAATTTAATAAAAATACATAACCACAAAACTGCATATACTTTCATTAGTAATAGGTTAGAGTTATAGACCAGAGAGAAGTAATGAAAATGAATAGTAATCCTTAATCTATAATCATTTATCCTTTGCTAATAAACAATAAACATAGCTAGTGAGAACATGCTGAGAGGTTAGTTGACCCGATCGCAACATGCAGTCAAGTTCTTCCTTGTATAAAAGACATACTTGATTTCTCCATGTACAAAAGGACAAACTATTTTAACTATTTATTACAGTTGCAAAGTTCTTCCAATGGTCATATAAAATTTTACATGTACTCTATCACCAGTAGTTACCGAAATATAACATGTTATCTGTGAGCTGGAGTACAAAAGGAATCAATGACCAAGCTGACGTAGTATGCAGCAACTAAAGCTTAGTATGCAGCAACTAAAGCGTACCCCAAAGTTCATAATTTATCTACTGTTTTGGAATTTCTATATAAGATAGTTCAGTCGGTGGTTCTTCAGACACGCAACTGACCCGTAATTTTGGTCACTGATGCATATACTAACATAGGCAGTAAGTGTGCATCACACACAGCTATCTCATGCTACTTCATGTTCACTATCAGGCCCTATGCAGTTACAACACGAGAGTTCGTCAGGCAATTCGTCCAGCTTGGTTGCAGGACCAGCTCACCTTTAAGTATATTTTAAGGGTCTTCTCATTTTGTAATAGTGGTGTAATTGTTTCTTCTCCCAAATTCAATGAATAAAAAATTCTAATAGTCCTTGAAAATTCGAAAATGTATTGGGGTGTTACTAGTGCGCTACATCTCTCTTTTATAAATTATATATTAGTCATCATAAATGACATTTTCCCTAGAGACAAATTATAGTTGAGTGGACTAATTGAATTGTGGTAGGTAATTGGACCATTGCGCCCCAAGTGACAAACGGTTTGATGCATCAGAGGGGTAACTATAAATTGCATCACACAAGTCCAACAATCCATACTCTTAATATATGATAGATTTGTACTTCTTAAAAGATCAGTTTTTTTTGTTTCAAATCCTTTAAGATGTGTGACTATAAAAAGGCTATTTTGTCAAGTCTTATAATTACTGCTACAACTATTGTTAAGAATAACCACCCTCTCCTTGCACTTAAAGCAATAATTTCACCTGTTACCGTACTTCATTAGCATCATGCATAATAAACATATGAAACTAGATCAAGAACAGGGTGCGAATTTGCAGAGTGCTTGCCCTGTTATCATGCAGTTAACAATATCATCAAACAGCAAGTACACAGTCCAAGTGAATTTAAGAAGTAAGAACAAGTTAGGGACGTGATTTCTCTAACCTAAAAACACATATTCGCATTTCAATCGGAAAACCCTGCTTATTATACATTTCTGTATGTAAAAGATCCCTTTCCCCCGTAAATCACTTTCAATTGAACTACGCTATAAAAAAAATATATTCATCTGGTGAGCGAAGTAATATTCATCTGGTGAGGGAAGTGTGTGTACATAATTGTTAAGAAGATCTAGGAAGCACAGGATGTAACCTCATAAGCAACTAAAAACAAATTCAGTCTCGGCACAGTTCTACTTTCCTTGCATGTTTTTTCTCTTTTCAAAGCATTCCCTCAAAGCATGTACTTCTGTTAAGAGTTCAACGATGGTTAATTCAAATACAATTATGGAACTTAAACTTTCTGAATAAAAAAAGGTTGAATAATTAGTTATTTGGATTCCAAAACAAAATTTCCATGAATTCCAACAATCATTCTTACACACTCTCAACTGCAATATTAGATATGGATAACATGTCACGTGGGCAGAAAGGAACAGAGAAGTTTGAAAGATGGATACCTGGTTGACATACTTTCCAATTCCTGTTTGATCGAACAACGCAATCCTGAAAAATAAAGAAAAGGAATCCTCTAGGAATGGCCAGATCAAAGAATCTTAAATCTGAGGGTTTAGGGTTTTAGGGAGGGAAAATAAGTAATTAACAAAGACAATGAAGTTAACCTGCATCAAGCGATAGAGAGAAGAACATTCATCGAGCTGATTTACGTTCTCGTCATCGTCGTCCACATCGCTCTGGTGGTGAATGCCTCCCGGCGGCGGAGGCGATGGTGCCAATCTTTTTGTCTCGCTCAGGTTCTCCGGCAATTGCTCCATTTTAACTGCAACAGTTTCACAAAAACCAAAACTCATAAAACATACCAACAAGAGAATGCATGAAACTGAGTAAAGCTTCACAAAACAAAAAAGAATCTCCAAGAAAACAACCTTCAATTTTTAAGATATCATGCACTTCAATTCATAACCAAGATTTTCAAATCCCCTGTTCTAACAATATATGGACGGAAAAAAGAGAGAAATTAGAAAAAAAGATTACGAACTTACTCAGTTCCTTTCTGGCGAAGGATCTCAAACTCCTCGGGGGGAAATTCCCCTCTCTTCGGTTTTATAAATCGAGCTGGTGCTGCCATTTTATTAAAGGGCACGTGGCACGCTCTTGAGCTTCTTTTCTCATGCTTGTGTCACCGCGCGATAATGACTACGCTACTGCCGAAGAAAAATTATAGGAAAAGAAAATAGGTTTTTGGTAAAAAAGAAATTAAAAGGCCCAGTGGTCGAGTAATGTGGGCTCAAAGAGAAAAAACCCAAATAGATGTCGGGTGATTAACGTATTTTTGTTATTTTGATTCAATAATTTCATTTAAACTTACATTCTTTTCACCTTTTAACTTCGTTTGAATTGTCACGTTTTCTTTGGAGAAAAGAATAATTGTTAATCAACATTATTTTCAAAATGATAAAAAATGTAATATCTATCCTGTATTTTTAAGAATATTGTTTTTAAAATTTAAAATTTAGTTATGAAAATTAAAGATTAAATTAAATAAAAAAAATAAAGGCGTTTCAAGCATAAAATAATAGAAAATTAAAATTATTAGCTAATTTTCGGTTGACCTGATGTTGGATAATATAAATTATGCTATATTGTTGTCTAACTTGTAATTTATTGTGCCAAGTTAATATTTTTCTAATTTAAAAAATTGTAAGAAAAATATAAGCTAAAACTTTTTTTTTAGAAAATTATATGTAATTTTAATGGTAAATGATGTTTTAAAAATGATTTATATTAGAAGAAACTGTACGAATAAGATTGTGTTAAATGATATTCACATCTCCTTTCAATTGTTAAATTTTAACCAACTCACCTTCAAACATCCTTCTTTGTAGACAACTCCCCATGTTTTAATATCTTTTCTCCAAAATATTTAATTGTTATTTTGAAATTCATTAATCAATTTCTTTTTACTTTTCAACTCCCTTCAAACCATTAACGTGCTGAGATTAGTTTTTAACTAATTGATATATGATTAAGGTTGATGAATATGATTCGTGCCAAGAACTACCAAATCAATACAGGGTGAAACAGAAAGGCATGTACAAGATTAAAACACAGAGGATTTGATTGCTTTGAGAACTAAAGTGCAGCATGCGCAGTTATTCAAGCTCTTAGCACTGGGCTAAGCTAGCAAGGTTTCTTTGAAAATCCAAATTACCACTACAACACAACACAACGTTTCAATAAACACCTCCAATAGAAGAAGGTTTCATATTGAAGCAGTGGCATTCCCAGGAACAAATTTGACAGAAACACTATTCACACAGTGGCGTTCATCAGTTGGGGTCTTGTATCCCTCTCCCTTGGTAACATGACCCAAGTGCCCACCACAGGCTGCACAAGTTATCTCTGTCCTCCTCCCATCTGGGTCAGGCTGAAAATCACAACTTCCATAAATTCAACAAAAATACAATCTCCAACTAAAAATGTTAATGCAATACAAGTCACAAGGAAAAATGAGTGTTGAATAATAAACTTTCAAAAACCACTCACAGATCGGTTGATGGCTCCAGGAAAACCCTCGTAGAAAGAAGGCCAGCCACAACCAGAATCAAACTTGGTTGAAGACTTGTAAAGAGGTGTTCCACAGCCAACACAGTTGTAAACTCCTTCTTCATAAAATTTGTCATATTCTCCCGTACCCTTCAATCTGCACAACTTCTCATGCAAGTTACGATCTAACTCAAGTAAATCAAATTCATAGCTTAAATACAAGATTGGACATTATATATGCACATCTTATCCGAGATAACTGAAGTTTTAATCCCAATACAAACATAAAAAAATAACTTTGTCCCTAAACACCAAAAAGAATAAACATTGACACAGCTACAAAACTTTTTAGGGGTGACAAACTGTTAAAAAAAAAAATTGTGTAAATGTCACCCGTTTTTTTTGGACAAAAAGGGGACTAAATCCACAAAAGAGATTACCATTTTAAAATATCGTGCAATTCGATTCAACCCTAAATTTTCAAATCCCCAATCCCTCGAATATGGACGAATAGAAGTGAGAAAAATTAAAAAATAAGTTTAGGAATTTACTCAGTTCCTTTCTGGCGAAGGATTCGAAACTGCTCGGGGGAGAGAATCACCCTCCATTCCTCTTCTGTTTTATTAATGGGGGTTGGTGTTGCCATTTTTCACTGATGATGGTAATACTGCAGAAAGGACCTTAATATAGTGCCCAGTTGCATTGAAAAATGCAACAACAGACCGGTGAAGGCACCTAATTACAGTGCCCAGGTGCATTGAAAAAATCAACAACACAGACCGGGAAGGCCCCTCGTTGCATTGCACAGTTGCATTGAAAAGAGCAACAACAGAGGAATCTATAGCAGAAATATTTCCCAGGAAAATGAATTTGGATGGAAAATTCGGGAGCAGTGACAGATGGGGTAATAGGAGTGGCACCATGGCACGTTGCAAGCTTCTGAGCTTACTTTCTCATGCATATAAGTTAAAAATGAGTTAATTTAATCTCATTAATTTTTAGTAAGTAAGAAATTTTATAATTTAGTTTGATCTATTACATATCAATAGGTTAGGTGGCATGGTTTTGTTTTCTCAATCTATTTTATATATGTTGATTATAATATAATTAAGAAAATTAACTCGACTAATATATTTACCATATAATAATTAAAATATTTACATATCTCATCGATCATTTAATATAATCAACATATTTAATAATTGGAAAAATTTTAAGTTTTTAAATTATTTAAACATTATAAAGTAATATTTTAGTATGAAAAAAAAATTACCAATTTATATGACTAAAAATGATAAATAATTATAATAAAAAAATATATTGTTAGTGACTGAATTTTAATCTGATTCGAATTCATTTAAATTACTTAGACCCATAATGTGGCTCGTGAGTTTCATTCAATCCACTTTTGAGACCTCTGTTTAAGGTAAGGATTAAAAATTACTACACTCCTGCTAAAAAAATTATAAACAGATTTTTGGTAAAAAAAATAACAACAAAAATCAAAAGGTCGAGTGGGCGAGTATTTGGGCTCGAAGAGAAACTGAAGGGGACTTTTGGGCCATTAACATGTTTTTTGTCATTTTTTATTCAATAATATATTTCAGAGAGTTACTAACTTCATTCTTGTTTTCAAATTTCTCTGAAGAAAATTTAATTGCTAGTAAAACATTTTTTTTTTTCGAAAATGTAGTTTCTATCCCTGTATTCTTAAGAATATTTTTATAATTTATATTTGTAAAAATAAATATTAAATTGAATAAAATTAAAGAGGTTTTAATAAATAAATAAAAAAACTGAACATAACGGCTAGGCTTTCGAGAACATGATGTAATAGGATTGGATAATATATAATCTTATTATATTGTAATTTGTCATTTGTGCCACTAAACTAAAATCCTAAACCCTCAAATTTATGATTCAAAGATTTATTTTTATTTTTTGCCCTTATTTTACAGGATTGTTTGTTCGATCAAACAGGAATTGGAAACATGAATGACTCGGCAAGCACCTTGCAATTTGGCACCCTGATCTTGATCTAATTTCATGTGTTTATTTTGCATGAGGCTGATGAAGTAGTGTACAAGTGAAATTATAGCTTTAAGTGCAAGGAGCAGGGTGATTACAAGACTTGATAAAATAGCTATTTTATCAAACATTTTGGCACAAATTTCAAATCTTTACTTCATGGCCTCAAACGAGGTTAATTTCAAATCGCAAATAAAAACTAGTGATAGGTCGTATGCTATCTTTTAGTATAAGCTTTCCCAGATGGCTTTTTCAATTAAGGAAAACTCGTTTTGAAATTGACGAAAGATGATCCCAGAAATTTTTCAGATGCAAGAAGCTCCTGCTCTTAAACTGAGACAGGTTCAACTTTTTTGAGGTCAAATAGGCTAGAGTATGCTTATTTTAGTTCTTTCAAAAAATAATCTAGAATCATTAAATTTGATTGAAACTAGTTTTTAGTTAATCCGTATAATGTATTTTATATTTAAATATGTGTACAATGTAAATGATTAAGGTTGATATGTATGACTCATGCGAAGACCTACCAAAATCATTACGAATGACGAAACAGAAAGCCATGTAGAAGACTAAACACAAGCAGGATTTTATTGGTTCAAGAACTACAGTTCATGCTCAATTATTCAAGCTTTTAGCCACTGGGCTAAGCTAGCTATCTTTAAAATCCAAACTAAAGACTACACAAACAAGACAAATTATTCAATAAACACCTCGAATAGAAGAAGGTAGAAGGTTTCATATTGAAGCAGTAGCATTTCCTGGAACAAATTTGACAGAAATACTATTCACACAATGGCGTTCATCAGTTGGGGTTTTGAATCCCTCTCCTTTGAAAACATGACCCAAGTGCCCACCACAGGCTGCACAAGTTATCTCTGTCCTCCTCCCATCTGGGTCAGGCTGAAAATCACAACTTCCATTAATTCAACACAAATACAATGTCCAACCAAAAATTATACTGCAATACAAGTCACAAGGAAAAATTAGTGTTGAATAATAAACTTTCAAAAGCCACTCACAGATCGGTTGATGGCCCCAGGAAAACCCTCATAGAAAGCAGGCCAGCCACAACCAGAGTCAAACTTTGTTGAAGACTTGTAAAGAGGAGTTCCACAGCCAGCACAGTTGTAAACTCCTTCTTCGTAAAATTTGTTATATTCTCCCGTACCCTTCAATCTGCACAAGTTCTCAGTGCAAGAAAATTTACAATCCAACTCATGTAAACCAATTTAAGAGCTTAAACGGGGTTTAAGCTCACAAAATTGAATCATGTAGGCGTAAATGTCATGCAATACACATATGTACAAAATATTATCCGAGATAACTTAATTTTCAATTCCTACACTGCATAAAAAATAAGTTTTGTCCCTGCTATTAACACCAAAATGATAAACCTTGACACAGCTCCAAACTTTTTAGGGGTGATAAACTGTTACAAAAGTATTGTACAGAAAGTAAATGTTACCTTTCTTCTTAAGGCCAATGACTTAAAAAGGAGAACTAAATGTACAAAAGCTTACCATTTGTCTTTTTCAAATTAAACACTACAGACAAGGAATTCATGAAACCAACTAAAATCTGCATAAAACAGAAACGAATCTACACGAGAGTTATCACGTTCATTTACCCCTAAAAGAGCATCACCAACCATGAAGTGCTCAATATACTATCCACACTTCACACTTAAGGATCTTCCTTCTCCATGAACACGACCTTCAATTTCTACCTTTTGAAAAATCGTGCACTTCAATTCATACCCAAAATTTCAAATCCCCTCTCCCCCAAAAGCGGATGAAAGAAATAGAGAAAAATTAAGAAAATAAAAGATCAGGAATTTACTCAGTTCCTTTCTGGCGAAGGATCCGAAACTGCTCAGGGGAGAGAATCACCTTCCATTCCTCTTCTGTTTTATTAATAGGCGTTGGTGCTGCCATTTTTTTCGCTGATGCTAAGAGTGGTGAAATCCCCAAATTACAGAGCCCAGTTCCATTGGAAAGCAACAACAGGGGAATATATATATATACTATAAACATTTTCCAGGAGAATGAACTTGGACAGAAAATTGGGTCAAGACAGGGACAGATGGGATAAGAGTAGTGACACGGTCTTGCGCTTACTTTCTCTTGCTTGTGTCAGCACGAGTTACTCTACTCCTGAAGAAAAAATAAATAAAAACACCATAACATATCAGAAATTTTCTTTGGACAAATTATAATTGTTAGTTAAACAAATGGTTTCAAAATACTAAAATATGTAATTTTTATTCCTATATGCTTAGGAATATTGTTTTTAAAATTTAAAAGTGAATTTATATATATATATATATCAAAGGTTAGATAGAATAACAAAGTTTTCCTATCCTATTTTAGCCTTTTTATTTGTTATTTGTTGTCTGAAGATGAAATTATCATATCATCTGATCCTTTATTACATCGTATAACTTTTTTATCTTTAGAAGGGAGATGAGTTAGGTTTAATTTGATAGAATAATTTTTTTTATATTTAATATTTGCAAAGTAGTTATTAATTGTAGTGGTCACTAAAATACTAACAATTATTTTTTCAGTATTTAAATATTTTAAATAATAAAAGAAATAATTATAATATTTATTTTACAAATTTTTAATATTTTGAATAATTTTGCTAATGCAAAAAGGCACAAAATTGATGTTAAATTGTGTTTTTCAAACAATAAATTCACTTAAATAAGTATTTAAAAATAATTTCATTATATAAAAATAAAAAAAGAAAAAATAACAACAAGTAATACTATAATTTTTTCTAATGGTAAATGACATTTATGTTTTTACTAATTCTAAAATAAAATAGTGAATTACCTCTATTAATTTAAAAAAAAATGATAATCACATTTAGGGATGTCAAAGGAGGCGTGATACGAGTAGTAGCTCTTTGTAATTTACCTTTTTGATAGATATCTATTTCGGATACGTCACGTATTCATGTGGGTAATCGAATGTTTTTTTTAAATCCATGGATATTCATAGGTACCCGCGAGTATTTACAAAAAGTTAACAATATATTTTAACCACAAATTCAAATAAAATAAAATATATAACATTTATAAATTTCAAACAAAATCCAAATAACTCATTTATAAATAAATGACGATTTTTAAAACCAATTCATAAAAAATAATTTATTCAAAATCAATGTGTTAATATTTTAATCATATTTTTTAATTAAAATCAGAGTATCATAAGTATGTGTATCCACGGATACGGGTACAATGATATCGTACTCGCCACGTTAACATACATGTATGTATAAATGTATGTATGTATATATGGATGTATGTATGTATGGATGAATGGATGTATGGATATACGTATGTATGAATGCATGGATGTATGTATGTATGCATGTATGTATGGATGTATGTATGTATGTATGCATGCATGCATGTATGTATGTATGCATGTATGGATGGATGTCTATATGTGTGTATGTATGTGTGTATGTATGCATGTATGTATCTATGTGTGCATGGATGTTCTATGCATGCATGTATGTATGTATATATGTATGTATGTATGTATATATGGATGAGTATATGTATGTATGGATGTATAGGTGTATGGATGGATTGATAAATGGTTGCATGTATGGATAGATGTATGTATGCATGCATGCATGCATGGATGGATGTATGGATGAATCTATGTATGTTTTGATGCATTCATGTATGTATGTATGTATGTATGTAAGAACTAAATTGGAACAAAATTTAATCAAATACACATAAGTAGAGACTAAATTGAGTGAAAAAGATTATATGGGGACTAAATTGAAATCAACACAATGACATTTGACAGCAACATTGACATGTGACATTGCATTGCTACATCACACTGAGAATGCCACGTGTCACACCATAGACTTAATACCTGACATCTTTATTTTTATTTTTGATAAAAATTAAAAAAAATTTAAAAAATTAAAAGAATAAAAGCGATAAAAAAACATAATATGACACATGACACGTTGTTAACGTTAATAATTTATGTTTGAAAGAGACTTAATTGAAGCATTTTTTTTCAAAAGTTTGGATGCATTGACACTTTTTTAAAAGTAGACATGTCAGAGTGAGCCAACCCGACTCACATGGGTTGACTCACCACGAGCCGGGTTGAAAATGACTGAACCCAATCCGACTCATTTTATGGTGAGCTAAAATTTTTTAACCCGGCTCAACCCACCACGGATTATTGGATTAAGTGGATTGACTCACCAATCTACATAAAAAAAATTATTTATTTATTTATTTATTAGTATTCAAATATTTAAGTAACCCATAAGATGACAATCATAATAAAATCAATAACCAATGTCTTGATCATGCTTACCACCAATATATGATGAATTGTTTCCAAAAAAGTATCTATACAGTCTAAGAAAATATGACTAATATTACATGTTTTTTGTCATGATATTCAACAAAGTATAAATAAAAAAACTATACATTTTTGTGATGCTAATTTAGAAAAAAATGTTTATAAGACGATTGTTTGAGTAATTTATTATAAGAATTATAGTTAAAGATTAAAATATCAACATATATAACTTGACGATCAAATTAATTAAACATTCAAACCATTCAAATATTATTGAGCAACATTATAGCATTTAAAAGTATGAAATTGTGACATATATAATAGGAGTAGTAAATAATTATTAAAAAATAAAAATAAAAATAAAAAAAAACTGTAAAAAAATGTTGGTGAGTTAAGTGGGTCAATTCACATTCAACTCGGCTCTTTAACACGTGAGCTAAGTAAGCCGAGTTGAATTCAACTCACTTTTGAAAAAATCAAATTTTTTTCAATCCAACATAGCTCCAACCCGTGGTGAGGCAGGTTGACTCATGGATTGAAACCCATTTTGATATATCTATTTAAGAACGGATACCAAATTGATACACCTCTACCTAAGTGGGTTCCATCATAATAATTAAACTTATATTTTATTATTATTTTAGTCTGTTATCTTGTTTTACTATAAGTTTTGTTTATTTACTTTTTCGTCAAATACAGATTATATTTTATCTTATTCTAATTGGATTATATATTTTTTTCTCACCCTACCTCCTAATGTTATCTTCATTTCAAAATTATCTGGATTATCTTTTTAGCTCCAAAATCACATTGTGTATAAAATAAATACTCTTCTAAATAAACTTAATTAAAATTGAAAGAATTTAAATTTAAATTTTAACCTGGCTGAATAGTCTTGCTTCATTCCTTCACTCGCTTCATCACCTTGAGGATCGTGTTGGAATCACTACATCGAGTTTTCATAAGACCCATCAAAGTTTTAAAAGTTCACTCCCGCTGGGAAGGGAAGAAGAACGGTACCTGGTTTTTAGGTTTCTTCTTTATCCTGAATCCAAGGGAAGAAGGTGAAAAGGTCATTAGAAGAAGAAGCTTCTGCTCTGTGCCAAAGCAGAATAGTTGTTTCATAGAAGAAGAATAAGAAGAATGTCGTATTTGGGATTCGGGAAGGATTCAGGACCCAACGCACGTTCCAACTCTCCATTCTCTTTTGGTTTCACCAATCCTTCTTCTACCCCTCCCACTTCTTCACCTGTTCCTGCTTTTTCGTCACAATCCACGCCCAGGTACGTCAATTCTTCTACAACTTTTTTTTTTTTTTCCATTTCATTGATATATTGAATTTAAACCCTAAAAACTTTATCTTTTTAGTGGGTTTTGTACTCATGTTGAAATGGGATGAGGAATTTGAATCAATTAGCCTTTAACCCTTTCCCTTGCGTGTTTTCTGTAGCTACGAGAGTTTCTTGTATATTAGAATATGTGAATCTTCCGCAAAGGGTTATATTTTGATTTGAATTGTTTTTCTTAAAGAAGAGCGAAGGTGTCTGGCATCTGTAATTTGTTGCTTGCATTTGGAAGGGTTCAAGCGTTTTTGGCTGCTTGTTGCATTCGGGTTATTTTATTGAATAGGAAGTAAGAAAGGTTATATGTTATCAGTGTTTTGGAGGTGAAAATTGGGGATCCACATCACATTATACCACGAATTGCATGATTTAGGTATCTGGAGTTAATACCCTTCAACTGATGGGGATGTAGTGCTAAACATAGGTAGGATTTAAGCTGGATAGATAAAATAGAGAAATGCTTCAGATGTAATCTGTGATAGTGTAGTGTCTTTATCAGTGAATCTGTGAATGGAATTTCTTTTGTTCAACTAAAACACTAATGGTACTCTTCTCGGGATAGTGAATGTTGGATAGTATATTACCGGAGTGAAATATCAGTGTAACTTGTTGAATTCGATCTGTGTAAACCATTTAAATAGCCCATACTTTTTATAACATCGTTTAAAATAGCACAGCCTAGTGAGATAAATCTTGGCCATTAATGCATGCGTTGTTTTGTTCAAGTCCAGGTTAATGTCCTTGTATTGACTTCTGTTAATGCATTAAACCCTGAAAATATTGTCAGGGATAATATGGTTACAGTAATATTTAATACTAGGTTTGGATAAAATCCAAACAATTCCATGTACAATTTTGGTGGTGATACTCATTTTTTTTTTCTTCTCAGACACTGAAACAGTTCCATTCCATATGTTATGGCAAAACTAAGAGCACTTTTTGACCATCTTTTTTTTTTTCAACGAATGTTTATTTTAGACTAGACATTCTTTTTGTGGATGTAGTTTATGTTTAAAATGTTCATTGCGTGATGCATTTTCATAGTTCACATTCTCTTTCAGATCCATTGATTCTTCCAGTTGGAGTGATGGACAGAAAATATTCTATAAAGATTTGGAGACCAATATCCCTCAAGGGCCTTCCCCAGTCAAAACATTTGTTGCGCCTCGTGATTCCACTACTGGTCTTACAGCCAGAACTTCAGGATTTCCAAATCCGGAGAGAAGATCGCCTCCTATATCTTATGCAGATGTTGAAGATTTGGGAAATTTTGATCAACCTGTTACGATAAATAAGTAAGACAATATCACCTATAAACTGTAATACTATCATGATTCTATAAATTTATTATTTATCAGGAATTTTGATTGGAATATGGTATGTATAGAGCAAAAATATGTTAAGACCAACCGAAATTGGGATGGCGTTTAAGCAATTATCTCAGTTGCCCTGTTGTTTTGAACTTTATTATGAACAACCTTTTTCCATGAAAATACTATACAAGTCTCGGTTTGTTCAATTCAAGGTTTTATATAAACTAAAATGAGTAATTCAAATGGATTGCTTTGCCCTTTTTGGTGTTTCCTTGTATTGAGTTGTCAGCACGACAATCCTTTAGACTCTTCAAGCTCATGTGCATGTGTAGAATCATCCTAAATCCAGGACTTCCCAGAAAAATGTGAAGTCCCATCTGTAATTATCTGAGCCTGTTTAATGGTTCATTTTTCAGGCCTTCTTTGTCTCCTCCTAGACAGGGAAGCACATCAACTGTTTCAAGGACTGTCCCTCATTCTCAAATTCACCAGAAATCTTTTCGGTTTAATGTTCCTGAAGCCACTGTAAGCAAACCCATGAGCTCCACTGCTTCTAAAAGAACAAGATCACCTGCTTCGTCATTTGCAACCAATGAAACCCTTGAAGGAAACTCAATTTCCTCTGAAGATAACTCTGAACGGTATAATATTAACTTGGCTCTATTTTTTGTCCGTTATGCATTTACTTTATCTTACATTATTTATTTCTAAAGTATCTTTTCTCGTATGCTTGCAGTGAAATTTTAGCCAAGGCCAAGCGTTTAGCCCGGTTCAAAGTAGAGCTAAGCAGATCTGAACAAAATAATGCTGATATTCCCGACCAGAAGGCATTTGCTAGTAGACCTGAACAGTCTGTGTTAGAGCCGAAATATGTGAGGGGGCATTTAGTGGATTCAGCTAGCAACTTTAGCGGTGCCCATGTTGTTGCTGATAATGAAGTCTTGGAAACATCCAATGTAATTATTGGCTTATGTCCAGATATGTGTCCTGGTATATTTTCTCAGATTTTAAATCCAAGAGTGAACCTGTGAGAATTGTTATATTTTGATCTGATCTCAAGAACGATTTGGGATTCCTTATTTGTTTTTAATATGGGGAAGTGTATTTTCATAGAACCACAATGGTAACTTCATTTTGGTATTTCTTTTACTAGGGAAAAAATGTTACATCGCCTGAAAAGTTTAGTCCAAATTTTGATTTGTGTTTCAGAGTCAGAAAGGGGAGAGCGTGAAAGAAAAGGGGATCTTGACCAATATGAACGTGTGGATGGGGATAGAAATGTAACTAGCAGACTTCTTGCAGTTAAGAAGGTGATTCTCATATTATTAAATAGTACTGTTTTTCCTATGAAATTGCTCTCTACTCCTTAAGTATTATTAGTTACTTAAATCGTTATTCATGTCAGTATACTAGGACAGCTGAGAGGGAAGCCAGTTTGATCCGGCCTATGCCCATCCTGCAGAATACAATTGATTATCTACTCACATTGCTAGATCAGCCTTATGATGAGAGGTTTCTTGGCGTGTATAACTTCTTGTGGGATAGAATGAGAGCAATTCGGATGGACCTGAGAATGCAGCACATTTTCAATCAAGGGGCTATTACTATGCTGGAGCAGATGGTACTTCCTTGTGGCCATGTTATCATTATTTATTTTTTCCATACATGTTCTTAAGCATTGGTTCTAGTCATTCCTTTATGAATGGGTGTGCACAGTAAGGAGCATAGAATGAAAAACCTCGGGCAAGATTATACAGATTCACAACTTCCCAATAGAAATACACATATCCCATTATCAACCTAAAACATGGAAACTCGTAACCCTTTTATTGTGCGCTATTAAATTTTAGCATCATGAACTTATCACTTAAAGACCTTCCATGGTTTGGACTAAAAGTCAAGTGTCTCTTGTTAGTCTAAAAGTTATACATTTGAATTAATCTTGATTTGTTGTATCAACCGTTATATATTTTTTTAACTTTAGCCTCTGTTAGCTTTTTCCTTCCGAAAATTTCCTTTTGGTTTAGTCATGTCTTGTGCTGTAACATTACTGCCACGAGTTATTAGTCACTGACTCACTGCAGCGTGCATAGCTTGTCAGATGACTTGATTTTCAATTTTTTAGGCTAATCATTTTTAGTATAGTGATAGTATAACCAAGATCACATGCTAAAACAAATATTCATGTTTTTCTTGCAATAATACATACAAAAGGCACATTATTACTCTTATTTAAGTGATAATGTCATGTTTCTCTCCTCGTAGTTCATTAAAATTATGTGGGTTATGACAATACCAATGTATATATTTGGTGTTTATCACTTTCATAGTTGTGTATTGGTAGAATATCCTCTGAAATATCGGTTATATTATATAGAACATGCATATGCTTGTTGCAAAGTAGTATCTGATGATTATGAAGGCTAATGAGCTGTGGATTTCTGTGGTCCCAGATAAAATTACATATCATTGCAATGCATGAATTATGTGATTACACTAAGGGAGAAGGATTTTCAGAGGGCTTTGATGCTCATCTCAATATTGAGCAGATGAACAAAACTTCAGTTGAACTGTTCCAGATGTATGATGATCATAGAAAGAAAGGAATGAATATTCTGACTGAAAAAGAGTTTCGAGGCTATTATGCTCTTCTTAAATTGGATAAGCACCCTGGTTATAAAGTAAGTAGCCTTTGTAGTGCTTTTGATTGTCTGATTTCATTTGCTATGAAGAACACCAAGGAACTAATCTAGTCATGCTAGGTTGAACCTGCCGAACTCTCCCTTGAAATTGCTAAGATGACTCCAGAGATAAGGCAGACTCCGGAAATTCTATTTGCTCGCAGTGTAGCAAGGTCGTAATTCCCTTTGAGGTTTATGTGTGTGTGTGTGTGTATTATCATGTTTTTAATCTGACCATTCCCTGATTTTGTTTTGCAGAGCATGCCGAACTGGTAATTTTATTGCCTTCTTTCGTCTTGCAAGAAAAGCAACTTATCTTCAAGCATGTCTAATGCATGCTCACTTTGCAAAGGTATGTGATATGTCTTCTATTTTGTGCTCAATAAAAACCTTATGATTGGACTTGTCCTTGTAAAGCTTAGGGCTGCCACTCAGACTGGAAATCTAATTACTCAATCATTGCAGGCAATTAGGAAATTGCTGAAGTTGATTGGAGACAAAATTACTCTATCTTATCTTGCTCATTTTTGTCTAGATACATGATACATGTCAAAATGATAAACCAAGTAAAATTAATTTCATTTTATTTTTATGCAATCCCTTTCAGTCTGCAATACATTAGTGGAAATGATTTTGTGGAAGTCACTTTATTAGTGGTTTTGGTTATGATGTGAATAAGCAACTTCGTATAAGAAATCCTAACCTTTATGTCCTGTGTTACTTTACCAGTTGCGTACCCAGGCACTTGCTTCTCTACATTCTGGCCTACAGAATAACCAAGGAATCCCTGTTGCTCATGTTTCCAACTGGCTTGCTATGGAGGTTTGTTTATTAGATAGCTTTGGATATGTGTGTCTCATTTTTCCATTTTTCTTGTTTCAAGGGGAAATGTGGGTGTGAGGGTGCACGACAGGAAATTGCATTCCTGATTCCAACTTTCTCATAGATTCACCTTTGCTGTATTAATTAGGATGAAGGCATAGAGGGTCTCCTGGAGTATCACGGGTTCTTGCTAAAAGTATTTGAAGAACCTTACATGGTGAAGGAAGGTCCATTTCTCAATGTTGATGTTGACTATCCCACCAAGTGTTCAAAACTTGTGCATAAGAAAAGGTCTGGAAGGATAATTGAAGATATTTCACTCTCAATTCAAGCAGAATCACCACATGTTGAGACTATGAAAGAGATTCAGACGAGGAAGCCTGAACCACAGGTAGCTTCACCTGTTAAAAATGATAGTTCTGTCCGGAAGCCTGATGAGGAAATTCCAGACGCGGTGGCTATTTACTCCCCTGAGGTATCAGGAAAGGCATTTAAGGATGTTCCAGACAGTCCACAAGATAAAGATATCTCTGGTCCTCGTCCATCACCGCTGAGCTCTCCTTTTCCTAATATTATACCTGAACAACAACTTCCTAGATTTGGCATTTTCAATGGTACCAATTCAGATTTGATTGCCAGAGGCTCTCCAAATACGAACTTTCAGTTTAGTGTTGAACAAAGGCCACTGGAGATTATACCAAATGCAGCTCCACCAGAAAATTCATTAGGTTTTAGTTTTTCAGTGCCACCTCCTGTGTCCCACGGTGTATTCAAGGATGAGCCTCTGGTTATTCAACAAGAGCATGAAGACGACATTAATGAATTTAGTGAAAATTGTCAAGATGAAGAAATTGCTGAGGCCAAGCTGAAGTTGTTCTTAAGGTTTTTATGCCTTTTTCATTTCAGAATTTTATATTTTTACTTACATATGAAATGTTTGTACTATTTATTATTTTTATGCTGTTTTACTGACGTCTTCTTGTCAGGTTATGGAGGAGGCGAGCATCAAAATTAAGAATGTTGCGTGAAGGAAGGCAATTAGCATCAAATGCTGCACTAGACTCTATGCCGTTGGGTCCCCCAATTCAACATTATATAGATGTAAGTACGACAGGATGTTTGTGATTCTTTTATGAACTTGTATCTTTGACTTGGTTTTTTTTATTTTTGACTTCGGCGGTTCCCTTTTTTGATGTAGCGACCTGGCAACTTCGATAAGTTTGACATTGATATAGCTATGAGGGAGAGATATAAAAAACAGGAGAAATCATGGTCAAGACTTAATGTTTCTGATGTAGTCGCCAGTATACTAGGCAGAAGAAATCCAGATGCTAAATGCTTGTGCTGGAAAATTATTCTATGCTCTCAGATGAACACTGGATATGAAATGGGGGCAGCAGGCACTTGGTTGACCTCAAAGTTCATGCCTTCAAGTGATGAAAATGTGGTTTTTTCATCGCCTGGCTCAGTAATATGGAGGAAATGGATTTCTAATCAATCTGGCATCAATCCTTCCTGCTGCCTCTCTGTAGTTAGGGATACAGCATTTGGTAGTTTAGATGATGCAGTATCTGGGGCAGGTGCTGTTATGTTTCTTGTGTCTGAGAGCATCCCATGGGAGCTTCAAAGGTCTCATCTTCATACTCTTCTGAGGTCAATTCCATCTGGGGCCTGCTTGCCTCTTCTGATTCTATGCAGCTCATACGATGAAAGGTTCTCTTCTGCTATAACTAATGAGCTGGGTCTTCAAAACATTGATAAATTGAAGATCAGTAACTTTCAGCTTGTTTTCCTCTACGAAAACCAGCGGATGGAACACTTGAGTGGATTTTTCAGTGATACACGATTAAGGGAAGGACTGGAATGGCTGGCATGTGAATCACCCTTGCAACCCAACATTGGCTGTGTGAAACCACGAGAACTTGTTTACGCCCATCTTAATTCCTTCCCAGGTATGCAGGGCATTGTTATCAACTCCAACTTGGGTCCCAATGACTGCATATCATTGTTCAATGAAGCCTTAGATCGCTCAATAAAGGAAATTATTGCTACTGCCAGTTCAAATCCCACTGGTTGGCCTTGTCCAGAAATTGGTTTACTTGACAAGTTTTGTGATGAAGATAGAGTAGTAAAAATGTGCTTGCCAACTTTGGGATGGAGCTCAAACGAGAAAACTGAACCAATTGTTCGTGCTTTGCAAAACTGTAAGCTCCCTACTTTTCCTGGTGATTTATCCTGGTTAGCCAGAGGTTCTAAAGTTGGACAGGAGATTGAGAACCAGAGAAAACAGCTTGAGAATTGCTTGATACAGTACTTGACTCATACTAGCAAGACTATGGGAGTTGCTTTGGCAACAAAAGAGGCTTTTGTCACAATGCAAAGCTGCGCCAGGCTTGAGCTACGTGGCTCAAATTACCATGTAGTTCCTCACTGGGGTATGATTTTTCGTAGAATTTTCAACTGGCGTTTAATGGGTTTATCTAGCAGGGAAATCTCCATGGCTTACATCTCAGAACATCATCATGTTACTCTTCCAAATGTGAGTCCTGAAACATGGCTTTCTTATTATCCAGACACTTCTTTAGATGAAATAATCAGTGTTAGCTGCAACTCTCCTCCTCCCGTTAAGGATCAACCACTTCAACATCTTCCAAGGAGGGTTTCAAATGATGTATTCCATGGAACTGTTAACCAGACAGATTCTGAAAACAATCTTCCGCTTGATAAATCACCTGCCATGGATTCAGCTACAACATTTTCTAATGCCAAACCAAATAGAGAAGCCGACAAGTTAAGCAAGCTATTGGAGCAATGTAACTTGCTGCAGGATAGCATCGATAAGAAGCTTTTTGTATACTACTAATGGCCACGTCACTTTCTACTTACCATTTCTTGTATCTATCCTACTATAAAGTAAATTTTGATCATAGGAAATTTTGTACAATAGTTAATTGTAATTTTTTTTTCCATTTCCTTTGATAAAATCAAAATTTATGGAATTGTGATGCTAACCATGACAATCATTAGTATTCATAAAATGAGAAAATAAAATATTTTTTCCTAAAAAAATTATGTTTGCTAACATTTTTTTTTTAAATTTTATAATTAATCTCGAAATGTACATTGTCTACCCTATGTATCTCCGAAAATATATTAAGATAAGTTTCTTCTACTTGTAAGTACGTATTACATTATATATTTCGTTGAATCTATTTATTAGCATCTATACACAATTTAGGTGTTTGATTCTTCTAATACCCACCCATGACTGAAACAACCGTCTCAAATTGGATTTCTCTAAGTTTCACTGCTCAGATATGAAAAACGATATTAATTCAATATTGTATGTAAAATATATCCATATAATCATTTATAAATAAAATCGACTTCATCCATCAATTTAAAAGAAGATATGATTTAATTCAGCAATCATAAAATCCTTTTGACATAATAATATTAGTTGTAATATATAAAATAGTATCTAACATTGTAAATGATCAAATAAATTAATCCATTTATTATTAATCTGTATAATCCAGTTAAAAAGAATTGAATTGATATTAAGTTGTTAAGTGTGAAAGTTAATTGTAAATACTTGTTGGATTAAAGGAGTTCTTCATTCCCTATTAATTTTACATTAGTTTTTTTTTGTCATCTATAAAACCACAATTGTTTTGAAATAAATATTGGGGTATTTTAGACAGCTGAAGTATAAAAGAAGGGTTCTTAAATATGCATATTAAAAAACACCTGTGTGTCTTTGAAATCCTTCCATAATGGTGTACACCTAATAACATGGTACTCTTTTTAAGGATGTTGTTCATGAATGTTGCAGTATGGTCCATACATGCCAGAGGGACTCATCATCACTCTCATTGCATTGCATTTAATAATTTTTTTAACCATTTTTCAAATATAAGAATTTCCCAATAAAGAAGTAAACATTAAACCATGCACAACAAAAACACTGAACAAGGACTGTTTCTCCCCCAGTGTCATTCACATTATTATATCCAATAATGGCCTTCAGTGCCAGAATAAATAAAATATCAAAATCTACAAATCCACCATTATTATATCAATTAATGGTATGCAATGCTAATGTAAAAGAAAATTTGACATCAGGATAAAAATTCATTCTTTAGGTAAGAATCCATTATTTTAAAATAATTCTTAAAATAACTTTACCTAATAAAAAACTGTCATTACTAAAAAGCATATTCCTAACAATTTTCTTGCATTCATTTTACGGAACCCAACACAATGAAACAGTAAATTACAACAATTTAGGTGTTAAAATGGGTTAATTACTCGTAATACCAACCATTCATTGAGTCAGTCACTAATTTGCAGTAAAGTGAAGCTAATCTTCAAAAGCAATACAAAGAATTCAGATGTTTCTAAGAGATACAGAGGATCCAGCATGAGAGCGAGGATAATGGATTTACATTTTAAATAGCACATGGCTTGTCTTCCAAGTTGACCATTGACTACAATGTAATACAAACCCTAGTAGTCAATTAGTCACCAGCTAAACTCCTTTCTCCTAAGTTATTTATAGACCTCATTCCAAAGTTTAAATTTGGGGAGTGGAGGTGTAGAGCTAGCTACTCAGGAGGACAAGTTTTAGTGTTACTCCTGAAGTGCTTCTGTATGGTCATGACAGGCAACTTGAATTAGCAAGAGATTGAGAACAGAAAAAAAAATGACTATTAATCATTTGTGCTTTCTACATTCTGAAAAGGATCCTTCAGCTGCCAAAATAATGAACCTCAAACCAGTTACCTTCAGCAGCCTGACAAATTGGGTCAGCAATTTGGTTTAATGAACCATAGTGGCAAATAAACAATGTTTATGGCTGTAATGCACAGAAGATTGAAGAAGAGTAGACAGCGAAATGTACCTTCAAGGAGAAAGTATAAGCATACTCACTGAAGCTTCCATAAAGCCTCTCTCCAATCACTGTAAATAGAAAAACGGAGAAATGAAATGAAACTATAACAAAAATACTAACCAAAATAATTAATAGAAATGGTAGCAACTTAATCCTTCATAACTTCTTTTTAACACATTCTCAAGTTGAAATTTATCGAAAATCATGAAAATTGTGAAGGTCACAAGATGAACCTAATTCATAACTTTTATAGTTTTCAAAAAAATTTAACCACTAAGGAGTGTGTTGCTAGCACACTTAACTGATCAATATGATACAATGCTAGTGTGAGTGTACCGATGTAACAGATGTTGGACAAGCTGGAGAAGGGACCACTATGGCTGGGCTTCTAGCCACATGCTGTGGACAGGACTGTAAATCAGAGAAGCCATTCCTGACTGAACGATAAACATCTAACCCAGTTGTGGCAGATAATTCAGATGCTCCCTTTACCCTCTTGCTCTTGGTCCTTGTTACAGTGCTGACATTGACCTCTCCTGATCCAAGTCCAGATGTACCTGACTACAAAAAACATAAAAAAATTAGGTAAAAAGGTTATAAGATGAGAAACATTCAAATGAATCTAATCAAAAAGGGAGTTTGGCTCTTCAATACAAGATAGCATTCATTAAGGAAAAGCATTTGAGTCACGAAAGGGTAAAATATTGCTGAGTATTTTGTTGATAGAAGTATAAGTTTCTAGAGATTGGTAAATTATAGATCCCCATATGGTAGTCATGAGTAACCAAACCTGAAAGCTGACTAAACTTAATCATCGGTCATTTATAAACCTCTGATAACATCTAAATATACTATTACACACATTTAAAACCTTCATTACAGAATAGGAATAACCTGAGAAAATTCTTTAGGGGCTCCACAGAATTCTTACCACCACTAAACATTTTGGAGCTTAGGGCAGTGAGCGGTTGAGAATGTTTAGAGACATTGTAAGTCTAAAATCTGTACCCAATACTAAATGAAGAAAAGAAAAAGATAAGGCAAAAGAAGTAATCATACATTAGACAGGCCTTTGATCTGAACAATAATAATTGTTATATCATCAGTTCGGCCCTCATGTTCTAACCATAGTTTATATGACTCTCCAGCAATGGCAGCACATGCATCACGGGGATCGGAATAACTTGCTGCCTGCGCGATAAAAGAAATCATGGAATTCATCAAGATAAGATTTACTAAAAATAAAGGTGCTTACAACTCACAATAATGTGAAAATGTATTAAACAGGACAACAAACATTGGATATTTGTGTATGCTAATGCAAATAATAAAAATGATCAAAAGCAAGATATGGATTTTTTTTTCTCACTAAACAACCTAGACAGGTTGAGTTATATGAATTATTAACAATTAATATTTAGTCCTGTGAGCCATTTACAGATTAATCTTACATAATTATGCGAGCTAATACGCATGAAAAGCAATAGGCCTTAAAAGAGAAACCTCAAAATAAAAATTCATCTCAAAAAAGAATACAACACTAAAGTTATGAGATTACATTAACTAATATACCCTTCTCTCGTAAGAATAACTACACATTAAATACCACTAAAAGACAATGTCGTCATAAGATCTAAAATCGAAGCATGACAAACAGAATAAGAGTGAAAGGACATGTGGTTGGATGATGTTAGCAAACACCAATTTGAGTTGTAAGACAGAATACGGCAACGGGTTAAAAACATTATTCCCCGCAACGCAACCAATAAAAATAAGTATAAAAAGAGAAAAATACACCATAACAGGAAATCTTTAGCAGTCTTGTACAGCAAGAAAACATAATTACATCACGAAAAAAAAATAATAACAAAATTGCAACTTGCACGCTTCAAGCCTCAGAAGAAAACATACAACATCATTAAAACTTCAAAAGGAACACAAAATAGGTCTTACAATAAATACAAGTACAATTCAACCAATGAAGATATTATCAAAATAATTACTAAAGTTTATAAATCAGAAAGAGGTTGCAGGCCATACCATATCAACAACAGTTTGGCTGGATAGGAACTCAAATACCCCATCACTTGCAACAACAAAGAAAAGATGATTAGGTGTAAGCTGAACCGTTGAGACCTCAGGAACAGCAATTACACCGATAGTCTCAGCCAACATATCCCCTACACTCCTTGTAAATGCAGCTCCAGGCACCATCCCATTCTGAACCCACAACCTAGGAGGATCATCACCCTGACTCTCTTCATCACCCCAAGTCTGGATATCGGGATCCTTATGCCCTTCCACCTGATCAACACTCAAAACCCTTGCCCCACAAAGCTTCACTCTCTCATATTCGTCTCTCCTAAATGGTGTCTGATCAGTGGACAAGTCCTCAGCAACAACCCGGTTCCCATCCTTAACAGCCAACACCGCTCTCGAATCACCAACATTAGCAACATAAAGGGTGTCCCCGATGACGAGCACCGTAATTGCAGTGGTGCCACTCAAGGAATCGTCAATCTCATTCTTATGCAAGTCCTCATTTGTGGTCAAGAAAGCAGAAGTGTAAGCCTTAACAGGGTCCTCCAACAATGTAAAGTCACTTGACAAATTTTCTACCAATCTATCCTTAACAAAATTTGAACACTGGGCACCAAATTCGCCATGCCCATCATAAACACCGAAGAAATGGACACTCGGGTTACCTTGGAACTGTGTCCTAATGCAGAAACTATCCTGGTTTTCTTTATCAGGTGAATCAGGATAGTACCCCCTCTGAGTGAGCACAGAGTATTCTAAAGTGAAGTTATGGGAAGGAACAGGAACAAATTGCAGCGAACTCTGAGTGAGAATGTGCTTCCTCTGGGTACTGTAAGGGCCAAGTTCCCTGAAGTCCCTGGAACCACCCACTGATGGTGAAGGGTAACGGGTACAGCACTTGCCATGGACACAACCCATGCTTGAACAACAGAGAAGCTAAAAACAAGCCCGGAGATTAAAAAACAGAAAGCAAAGGTCAATGTGGCTCCAAGGTCGAAACTTGGAGAAGCAAGAAGAAACAAAAAACAAACCCTAGTGACAAGGAGGGGGGGCAATTGGGATTTCGATGAGAAAATTGTGGTGAGAGGGCGACAAAAAAAGAAAAGGGTGAGTGAGGAATTATGAAGAAGTGAACAAAAAATGGGAATGATTTGAAGGAGGCCACACAAAGTGAAAAGGGGGTGTGGGGTGAGAAAAGGAGAACCCTAGAGGGAGAGGAAGGGTTACCCCACCAAAAGGTAGAGACATTTTGGGGTTCGATCAAAGGAAAATGTGTGGGTTGGCATTGAGAACGTGTGGAGTGGGGCTTGCGAAAGGGAAAGAAAGAATTGTACTTTTCGTTTGGGAGCAGAGAGGGAGCATAGCATCGAAGGAAGATGGTGGAAGGAAGCAACACTCCAAAGGGAATGGGTTTGTGGTTTCTTCTCCCGAGAGAACGAAAGTGACACACGCACACGCACTTACAGCGACACCATTCCAGATTCTATTCTATTCTATTCTATTCCCATTCCATGAGTGCATGCTTGGATTTCTTTCTCTTCCGAGAAAGCCCTTCTTCCAAGCAAACACACGATTCTCTTCTCTCTCTCTCTCTCCCTCTCCCTCTCCTTCTCCGATTCAATTATTCTTTCTCCTTATATAAACCAAAATTTCTCTCTTTCCTTCTTATAAATTATTTCTCATTCACTTCTTTGACCTAAATCTCGTCAATCCGTTCGTAATTTTTTCACTCGATAAATAATAAATACCATAAATTTAAAAACTCCGAAAGTTGTTTACTCTAATTAGTGTATTACTGTGTAATAAATGAGAAGAGTGAGACTATAAGTATTAATACTATTTTAAGAGCGACTTTAAAAATAATACAGTTTGTTAGTAAAATTAATATTACTAAATAAATTAATCACGTGTCAATTATTTGAAATAGGTGAGAATTTTATTTCAAATATCAGTGTTAAATCTTTATTATATTTAGTTAAAGAATCTCTTATTGAAGTTTAAGTATGAGTTATAATTTTTTTTTGTTTTTTTATTTCAAAATACCACTCTTTCTAACGGCAACACATTCATACATTATATTTGAAAGGGTGATTAAAATTTCTTTCACGTTTTAGTAATGAAAAGATTTAGTGGTTTTTGGAATTTAAGATGTTTAATCAAAGTTTTATCATTTTTAGAATAGTTTTGCTCTTAACGGGTATTCATTATTTTTCCTTTTTTAAGTTCATCTAACGGTGTTGCGTTGATTCCAATAGGTATTAATTGGTCAATTTGAAAACATATACCATGTATTTATTTATACAGTTTTGGCGATTTAAAACATTTAGAAAAAGTTACTATAAATTGCCGATGAATAAACATTTAACTCTATAATTTATTATTTTAAAAAAATTGTTTAAAAAAAAATACATTTATTTGCACTAAAACTGTCACCAGTTGAAGATATATTGAAAAAAATGAAGCCATTAATTAATATCGTTGATTCATTCTCTAATCAATTCACTAACGGTAGGAGCTGCGTCATTTCTTGCCTCATATTTTGCAATGTCACATTGAATCTCAAATTATTGAGACATCAATCACTTTCATGTTGGAAAGTAAACTTTCCAAAACAAAAATATTTCAAAGTAATAAGCTTTCCATCTCATGCCTCCTATTATCATGGCTTCAAAATGCTATGCTTTCGCACTTGTGAGATTTTTTTAATATTACAATTATAAAAATCATTTTCAATAATTGCAATGTTAATTATCCACAATAAATCACATAGTGATGGGGGAGTAGAAAAAAGAAGAATAACCACTCATTCAATTTCCAATTATTTAATTATCCAACATTATAATGAAGTCCATAAAAAATATTGGCGAAACAATAGAAAAATGGACGTTTTATAATCAAGTTAAGTATGTTTAGGAAGCTTGTCAAGATCATTCAACGTATATAAATCGACCATTTCTAAATTATTTAATTAATAAACAAAATAAACAATCGCAACTGAATAATCAAAATCATTAAATACTGTATTCTGGATTCAAATTTATACGTTTAACACATTTAAAATGATCATCAATCACATGATTTAGCATAATCATCAAACAAATCTTAACAAATGATTTTTTATTATGAAAGTTTATTGCTCGGGATCACAGAAACTTCCACATATACAAGCAAATAAAAGAAATGAATCTCGAAAAAATAGTTATTCTAAGTTGAGATCGTTCTAGTCATGTGATTTAATCTAAGAAAAAAATCGCCTTCTAATTCGTTTGATCTAATATAAAAAAATATGAGAAATAGACTAAAATACGTCAAATAATGTAAGAGATTATGTATTATAAGATTACATATTTTAGGAAAATGAAAAATTAATTAATTTAAGATTATATACAAACTTTAAATAACAAAAGATCCATTATTCTTCCAATCGAAACTTTTTCAGCAGGAGTATAAAATGATTTTAAACCAATTGATTTTATTTTGAAGAAACAATATATTAAAATTATTTAATTTAGTTTGATTTAAATTCTTATAACTGTAATCACGTTATTAATATTGATAATAAATAGTTAGATCGAGTAAAGTAATATTTTAAAGAATGAAAATAGGTTGGATTACAAAATTATGATTGGCATTTATTATCATTAATCAAAATTTAAACGTGTGTTTTCAGAAGCATTAAAATTGAAAATTTTTAAAAAAGTGCTGGCTGTGGGGTTCGAACCCACGCGCACTTATATGCAGAAGATCTTAAGTCTTCCCCCTTAACCACTCGGGCAAACCAGCTCGATGAGTATATTTCTTAAACAAAGCAATTTAATATTATATTTTCTCATACCATACTTCATAAAATATATATTGTTTCTGCACGTTTAAATTTAAATTTACAAATATTATATTTTGAATACTTTTATTATTGTTCTATTTCTTATCTAATCTCAAAACATTCCTGGAAAGGAATAAAACAAAGCCCTCTAATGCTTGTAAAGTGGGCTTCATTAAAACTTTCGTTCTTTCTTTCGTATACCTCTTATTATCACTCAATTTTATTTGAAAACTCTCTTTTATATATAGATTACAATATTTTTTCATGCATTAAGAAAATAAAAATGTGTTTTTTTATCATGTATTCCAACTTAAAAACACATTTTCTCAATGAATAAAATAACCATTTGCTTCATTTTGTAAAAGTGAGTGAAAAGGAGAAAGAAAAAAAAAAAAAAAAAAAAAGAGAAGTGAAAGTAGCAGGGTCTGGTTTAAAATAACTGAGGAATCTAATGGGCTTTTTGTGGGTACTTTGAAACTTTGTTGAAGGACCACCACTCCATGCTAATGGAGCAGAGAGTTTTTCATTTTCCAAATGTCACCAAATGTTCACTTGATTTATGTGGATTTGTTACATTTGGAAAATATTTATTGATTATAAAATTATGAAATTTGAATTAATGCTGGGAAGATGCAACGATTGTATTTTTTTTTTATTTTTTATTTTACTTTTGTTTATTTTGTCTTATATTTACGCTATAGTAAAAGGAAGTTGCATGGTGGGAGTGATATTTCACTACTAAAAAATTTTATATTTTCTATCAATTTAATTTTGAATTTTCTTTTAAAAAAAATATTTATAAATTTTCTTATAAAAAAATTGCAGAAAATTATTATCAATATTTTTTCAAAATATTTTGTATAAAACACTTTTCATAATAAATTTTTGTAAAAAATACTTACAAATTTTATAATTTTGTAAGAAATAATTATTCACAAAAGAATTATTTTTTAATTAAAATTCTTAAAAAAATAATAGAAAAAATTATTTTCTTACAAATATTTTTAATAAATTTGTAAAAAAAAATATAATATAATATGAAAACTTCTAGTAGTGTTTACGTAAATTTTAATTATTAAACTGATTAATTTATTTTATTATAATTTTACGTTTGAGTGATAAATACGTGATGCAATTGTTTAAATAAGAAATTGACGGTGAACTTGTTGACTGAAGAAAAGTTAGAGATGAGTTTTGATTTCAAATTTAGCTTTGTAATGAAACCAATTAAACCTTTCAATAAACCCGATGGAATGAACCAACCACGTTCAACTTTTTCAAACACTATAAACAACATGAAATATGTTATCTACCATATTAATATACTTAAAACCATCAATTTTTTCATCACCCTAAATATATTTAACAGTTGAACAATTAAAAAAAAAAAGACAATAACTCAATCTAAACGACTAAAGAGTCTAAAATTGTAAGAGTGAACATTGAAAAACATTTAGCCTATATATTAACCTTTCACTAAACCATTTGACCCATTCCACTAAACAAACTAAAAAACCTTACCATTTTAATACTTCATTCATTATTCTTTAATACCTATACCTCAATGTTTTTATTCTATACGATGACAAGCTCTTAAAAAATGGAATGTCCAAATAGACTGACCCAAAAAACCAACCAAACGAACCAAGACAGGTAAATAAAAATTGCGACTTAAATTAAATTATTTTATTTTTTCTTAAACCGTTTAACTTGTAACCTAAATGAACTTAGGTGAAATCGACCTTATAGACTTATTAATCAAACTTTTTTTAAAGAAGTAATAGCTATATTTTAAAATAAAATAAAATATATTTTATGAATATGTATAATAAAAGGATAGAAATTTAAACACGAGAATCACATATCCACATTCCTATATTTCTTTTATGAACAAGGCTTTTATTTTACTCTTTTTTGGATTTACATAATGTGACGCGACGAAAGGTCATGCAAAAGAAAATGTGACATATTCCACGTAAGTAAAACCCTACTACATGCATCTGCATCCTTCAAAACAGTGTGAGAAATATGAAGGGTGTGATTCAGTTGTTTAAATTTACGTATGAACAAAATGATGAGGGGTGGTTCATTTCACTGTAGGAGAGGGTAATGAAAAGATAAAAGAGACATTGTTGATGATAAACCCTAAAACAGAGAAGGAGTAAGCAAAAAAAAAGAAAGAAGATGAATATATAACCTCAAAAAAAAAGAGCACTTTTAGACCCACTAAAACATGCTAAAAAATCTGAGGCGTGACAACCCTAAGTGGGGTGCATTATCATGATCTTCCACCACTTACTATTCCAAAACCAATCCTCTGTGACTACCTCTATTCACCACCATAATAAACCAACCAATACCAATCACTTCCTGCCACATCATCACCCCTAAAATTTTCGCCTACACCCTACCGCATACTACTGCAGCTAATGTGCACTTTTCCGACGAAGCGGCGAAAACGTTTGAAACACGACACTCCCAGAATCCGGGAACTGGTCCATGGCGCAACTCCTCAACTTCATCCCCATGGGCTCCACCGCACCCGCCACCTTTCTCCAAACCTCGTTCCCCAACGACGTCGTCGACACCGACATCGTCCCCGGTCGGAAAATCTGCACCACCTTCCTCAACACGTGGACTACGTCCACGTCACTCGACCTGGACCCCACGCACTCGAAGCTCGCGTAGCTGTAACCCTCCTCCGGCGTCACGTGAATCGTCGAGTACCACTCCCCATCCATGCCGTTCATCGAGTACCCGCACGGGTCGAACGCGAAGTCGCACACCAACGCGTGCGGGTTAATCCCGTCGATCCCCGTCAGCTCCGTCATTTCCCTCCCGGCGGAGTCCCCGCTTCTGCCGTCGCCGGGAGGGCGGAAAAACCTCCCTGCGAGTAGGGGGTCGAGGTCGGTCATGCAGATTTCCAACGTGTAGTTGTGGTGGTAGAGCGCGTGGGAGTCGGTGGTGGCGGTGAAGACGTGCCAGGCGTGTGAGGATGACTTGGAGGGCATGATGGAGGCTTTTCGGAAGCACAAGGTTGGGGGGAGCGTGGCTTCTATGTAGGTGACTTCGTCGTTGAAGCTTGTGTGAGGGAAGGGCTGTGACAGAGGGAAGATGAAGGTTCCGCGAGTGTAGCGGCAGGAGGAGAGCGTGAGGCCGAGGTGGGTGTGGGCGTAGAAGATCAATGGTGTCATGGATTTGAGAAGCTGCGTGGTCCCGCACGTTTTGATTATGATCTTTGTTGGGTACACAAAGAGGCTCGATTCTGATAAGACATAAGCGTCGAAGTAGGAGTTTCCAACGGCTGAAACCACCGTGCATTGAACCTCTTGCAGCGTTTGCTGTATGCAATCAAAGTCGAGCTTTCGGAGACCCAGTTGAAGCACGGTTGGGTCGTCACCGAAGAAATGAAGCTCGAGCCGCTTCTCGAAGCCTTCGAAACCTGAGAATGCGAATGCCATTGGTGAAAAAAAAGGTAATGGTTTTTGCGTTGTTGGTGGTGAGGGAAAGGTGAGGGAAAGGAAGGAAGGTGATTTGGATTTATAGGTGTGTGAGAGTGATAAGGAAGTAGGGTTTAGAAGAGAGGTGTGAGCATGCGGGTGATGGAACCAAGAATGATGATAGTAGCCATTATGAAGTGAATACGATGATTATATGCAACAATTTTGTTATGTTTTTTTACTTCATTCTTCTCTACCTTCCTTCACAGACACCAACAACACACCACGCTCGTTAACTCATTTCTTCTTCCTTCATTGCCTCCACCCTAATCTTCTAAACATCTACGTAACTTCCAATCCTATACAACAATTGCTTTTCCAAATATTATTATTTTCTGCATCTCTTCTACCTTCTCATTCTACTCAAACTCGTAATAATAGTTTTAAATCACAATTAAACATTTAAAAGATTCACTCCCACAATCAGATCTTCTTAAAGAATCAGTTTTTAAAAGAGATTTGCTTTTCCAGATAAATCTTTTCGAGATTTGATGGCATTAGATGGTTACACTGACTACCACTCTTAAATATTTTAGTTTAACCATTTATTATTTTTATTCTTAATACGGTTTTTATATGCTTTCTTTAACAGCGGATTATCGTGGTTTAACATTTCATATAATATTTTCTACGACGTGGACTCTGGTATACAAAGTTAGTTCCGTCCCTTGCTTTGCTACTAAAAATTTAGTTCAAAGTAAAATTAATTGAATTTGAAGTTTGAACGATATGTGGGGCTAATTTGACCAGAATGATTGGTTGAACCGATGATGAAAGATGCCAGAAATAATTGTGTTGAAACCATATCATACACTTCTTTTCAGTCACAGAAACTGGAGATTTAGTAAGAGAGTTGAAGACCTTGTTCATTCAAAGGAATTTGATTTGGTGGCATTCAGCTTAAATATTTCAATGATAATTCCATTAAAACAGAGACATAATAATCATAAACCGGGGCTAGGTGTTGTATTGTTGTTCCGTTAAACAACAATTATGAGCTCTCTAGAGATAATTAATGGAGCGGTTTGATTAGAGGTCTAGTTTTTAAAAACAGGGTTAACAGAACATTTTGTGACCAAAAAGCAAAATTAGAAGTAAAAGACCCAATCACTTGGGACTCTGTTTGATATGAGCATACTCTGATGCAGATTATGGCCACTGCATAATGGAAAAGTGCAGACACCTCAGTTGATGGAGACATCTTTGTCTATTGCTGGGATAGCAAGTGTTAATTAACCAAAATCTTGACGTGCTCAAAATATCATCCATATTTGGCGTTAGAATAACAATAATTATTATTTTTCAGAGGCAGAACTATGAAGGAACAAAATGAAAAAAAAAACAAAAGAAATCAGGCGTGTCAGGTAAATAATGAAAATATCCTTGAATTGGGGAGCCCCGTACGTGAATGAAATGAAAAGCACCAGCATCATATTTATTCTTCATGCAGTTTCATGTAGCTAGGTGGCATTATCATTATTTTTCTCTAAATTAACAATTTAGTTTCTGCATTTAACAAAGCATGCATGCACACTTGTTTCTTAACCGTGTCAGCATCAAAATTAAAAACGATCCTCTTTATCCTCCAAGTGATTAGTTTTAAAACCTTGGTTCAGAAAACATCCAAATAACACTCATCATTGTGTTACTACCAAAGTTGAACATTTTCATCCTCAAAATAATTTTGGTGAATAATGGTATAACACCACCAGATGCTTATTTCTGCGTGTAGTTAACTTGTATATACACAGCTCAACAACAGTTTATGATTTTTTATCTAACCAAACCACAGATCAGACATAATAACTTGTTGGAACATAAAAGTTGAGTTGGATGATAATGTTTAACTAGTCTGACATAGAAGTAACAGTAATTTTGAAGTAAAAGGAAGTAATTAGTGGTTCATGGTCTTTTAGAGGAAGTTTTGGTAACCTGTCTCTGCCGACATGTAAAACTAACTTCTCCATCATATAGGTGGTCTCCTTGACTTTGAATTTACGAGTATTGGAGACATTATATCAGTAACAATAATTCAGCATAATCAACAATACAGAAGCTTCTCCCTGGTGTAGTAAAGACAGGTAGAATGTAGTTTTCAAATTGAAAAGAAAAGGTATGCAAAATCTAGCATACAGTACCAATACGACAGAAAGTGTATAAAGGGGAGTGAGTGAATAAAGAAACAAACTCTGAGCAGAGGAAAGGCAATGATGAAAAATTGTGAGTTAGAATCAAAAATTTTCAGTTTTAAGGGGTTGAAATGATGCAGAATGTATGTCGTCATCAATAAATCTTATGGTTGTGGCTGGCAGCCACCATAATGAGCTCAATATCCACCTCTTTGTGATGCACGCGCACTACCAAACCCAAAACACTATCTCACAACCTTATGTTCTCTCACACGCAAGCCAAACCAACCAGCCACACGCGCAACCGCACACACAAACACTGACATTGCTTCTTGCAAGAATACGTATGTTGTCACTTTCTTTGTATTCGACATACATGACACCAGTTTACAAAATATATATAAACTTCATTGTTCAATCTTTATGAATGGATTGTGTAAAATCTATAGATATACACACACCATGAAAGTGATCAACCTCAATTTTGTTTTGTTGAATAACTCTACCTAGTCTGCTGCCACCTTTTTCGCATAGGAAGTCTGAAGCGAAATCCTAGATGGAATTGTTGGGAAGGATGTTTTTTTTTTTTTTGAAAAAAGAGTGAAAAGCTAGGAGTTGAAACCCATCTTAATCTTAAAGTTTGGTCCCACTGAAAGTATAGTTACCTTTCTGAACGCCACATCTTGTTCACCCTCCACCTCATTCATTCGAAACCCATGATTGGTCCCACTATGTGCCCCCGAGACAACCACCGTGGATGACCCCACAAGGCTACACATAATCTAAACATGTGTCCCAACTTGATGGCACAACAAGGTCCATCTTTGTTTGTAGTGGTAATGAGATTTGAGGGACACGGTGTCCCCACTCAGCCCTTAACTGCAAGACAATGCCATAAGTTGCCAAGGAACAACCTGGCTTTAGCCGCCATACTTGCTTGCATGCGCAAGTTGCACCATACATGAACCCAATTGCCACACTTCCACAAATCAAACTGTTGTTGCAAATTCTTTTTTACAACACTCTACTAATGAGCATCACTGTACCATGCGCACAAAATTCCCCATAACCCTTCATCAATACCCCACCAGGCTGCAACTCAAAATTTGGAAAGGCTTCCCCTGTAATATTCATATACCATTTTTCTAAATCTGTGTACTCAATACTATATTGAATGGAATAAACTGAGTAATAGGAGCATAACATTGTATTAAGTCTTTAATAATACCCCACCTCAGGTGTTAATTGATTGTGAGACTATGATATAGTAGCAGTTCTGATCAAAGTAGAATCTTGATGATTGTATGAACATGCTTAACAAAAATTTAGGATAAGTGCATGATTAGTAATACTTTTAATTTCAGATATAGTGTTGTTGTTGTTTTGAGTTTTTGTTTTTCGTATGCGTGGTTAAATGCTTAAGTAAATAAAAATGTAGGAAAGATGATTCTTGTGCAGGATGGTTCCCACAGGAATGATTCCCAGTAGGTGGTGCTGAGATTTTTTGAAACAAACAAGACATGTCGTGAACTTTTAAGTGGGCAATCTCTTGAAAATAGAAAGTGCCCCCACAGTTAAAATAAAATATGCATGCACAATCCAATCCAAGACCTATTTTAATCGATTCTTGTGATGTTTTTAATATTAATGTGAGGCCTCGAGCAGAGGAAAACGCACATAGATTGAAATGCATTGCATAATATGATCCCATGCTCTCATACACGACACATCATTCCTCTTGTGCTTTAACCTAACCAAACCAAATCTCGTATTTGGTTTTGAAAACAAATGCATGTCTATGTTTGTGTCTGTTTTGCAAAATTGGAATCTCTGTTGATTGTTCTTGCAAGCATGATTCTCATGCGTGACCTTCTTCACCCTCTCTTGTCTCTCACCTGTCTTATTCGTCTACTTTACAATGCAAGTTTGGTGTATGTACAGGCAAAAATCCTACCCAATCATGCCCTCTTTCAACTCAATGCACCACCATAGTACTATCATCACTAAAACTCATGCACCATCTATTTTTTTTTTTATTCAAATTCATTCACTAAAATCTTCATAAAAAAATTGTTAACAAAGATAATATTTTTTTTTATCAACTAATACTGAATACGGGACTTAACTCACAATCCAGTGCTATCCAACTATATTTTTTTATTTTTAACTATTATTTGTCTAAAAATATTTATACGTACAATTTGAAATTTACTTTTTATCAAAGACTAATTTGAATTACTAATGATTTTATCAAAGACCATGTTCGTACAGTTTCACTTTTTAAGGTTTAATCATGTGCTAAAAATATAGGGAGAATGATTGTATCACATGGTTGTAAGCTTAGAGAGGACTATTTACTATAATTCTATTTATTTAGAGACTGAATTGGATGAAGTAATTGCTTCAATGACAGAAAGTATACATAAATTCTGGGTGTGTAACAAAAGAATGATCTGTAATGTGTGATATTCTGGTTTACATGGTGAAAAAGATAAGATGCAAGATTGAAATAGTGCATCTCTTTGAAGTAACTTTGGGGTGTGTTAAAAGATGTCTTACCCCTGTAACTAGCCTAGCAACTGTAACGTCTGAATCTGGTTTTCGTTCTGCAAGCATGCATTGTTGGAATCATTGTATTCTTGTGCTCATTTTTTGCTATTTCTCTAATCCACCGCTATAACTTGATTCATTCAAAAGCAATGCCATCTGCAACCTCTGTTACAATGCTTTTCTGTTACATCTCAACTTCACTAATTTAAGAATAGCAGAGTTACCGAGAAGAACTAGTTAATGCATTTATTAAATGTTGGATAATAAAAGTATTGAAAAAACAAAATTAGAGATGTCAAATTCATTCATTTTAGAGGTACAGAACTTGTTAAATCCTACATCTTTTTTCTCGTATCAGTTCCCAAAACATTCATGAAATACTTCTTGCAAAACTACATTTTCATTTTTCATTCTCAAAACAATTTTCGCATCGTAGATATTTGTAATATTTTTTAGAGCTGGGAAAATAGGTTGGAATCTGCGAGTTAATCCGGCCCACCACAAGTTCAGGTTGGATTGGGTTGAAATTTTTTTACAAATTTTAATATGGGTTGATTTTTTATCCGGCTCACTTAGAACCCGACTCATCCGAGTTGAATCCGTGGTGAGCGGACCAACCTGCAAATAAAGGATCACACAAATGGTTTTTGTTAAGTTGGATTTTACATTTGAGTCATATTAGGTTGTTTCTTTTTAGCCAACACATAGATAATTTGTATTTTTATGATTTTGGTTTGTATTTGGATTGTACTAAAGTTCATTTAGATTTTAATTAGAATTATAATTTAGTTTTGATTGAAAAAAAATTTATCATTTTAATTAAGTGAATTCGTGAGCCAACCCATTTAACTCATCAATCTGTGATGGGTCGGGTCAGGTTTGAATTTCTCTGACTCACTAATAACTGAATCGGATTGAGTTGACTCACTAATGATCAATCTGTAATAGGTTGAACCAGATTTTCCATTTAACTTTAGATAATTAGTGTTAATCAAGTTTAATGTGGTGAGATTATTGCGTGAGTGAAAATTCAATTTTAACTAAAAAAATGTATACTTCAAATATTATAAAAGTAGGTTTGTTCTTATATCACCCTCCCCAATCATGACAGAATCTCAGAAAGCTGGAGACAATAATAGCCATTTTTCTTCGAAATCTAGCTATTTTGCTTCCTGCAAGAAAGTTCTTCAGCATTAACCCTCAATCTTTATAAATAAGCTTTAACTCAATATAAGCCTAATTCTAATTAATTAACTTATCATTTACTACTGTTTAACCAGCTTATGAATACCCAACTACTACTCTTAGTGGAATCTGAGCAACTGCTGACATAAACATGCTGTCATTCCAACTGTTAAAGCTACACTTTGCTAGGTAGCAAGAGATCATAAATATATATATATATATATATATATATATATATATATTTTCTATCTCTAATTTGTGTAAAAAAAATATTCTTGTTTAGTTAAATAATAACAAATTGACATATCTTTATATTTATTTCTGTTTGGTTTTGACTAGGTTCATTAAGTTGGCTATTAAAGGCTTATGTAGATTTTTTTTGGCCAGATAATTAAAAGTGATAGAGAAATTATTTATTTCACATCTGTTTTGTATACATCAGATTTCATCATTTTTGTTTTTAATGAACGTTTTTTATTCCTTTTTTTTTTCATTATATATTAGCTACAATTTGACGCGTGTTATAGCATGGTATTTGGGTTCATCGACGATTTTAATATATTATTTTAATTATATAATTATATGATGACATGATATTAAATTTAATAATGTTTAATTGCGTCTAGTACAGTGACATTAATTTTGTTTGCGGTTTTTATCTTTTAGAACTGTTTAGTAAAAAATTTTATTAAAATTAAAATAAATTTTAGTAAATAAAAATTGATAACAATTAATATATCACATAATCCCAATAAAAGACGGGTTAAGTATGTCGAAATAACAAAGAAAATTGGAATTCTCTCCTTTTTGTTGATTATAACAAATTAATTTGTAAGATAAACTTTGGATAATTTTCTTAACAAATTTGATTTTTTTTTAAATTCGAAAAAAAAAATTGCATCTGGCCCAATGAATGTCAGTCTTCGTATCAGATTCCTATTATTTTTAAAATTTAAAAGAATAAATGAGTTACATAAAATTTTATTTACAATTAATATTGGTCGTGGTTTTGGTCGCTGGAAATTTGAATGAAAAAAAGTGGTACACAGTATTAAACTCTTTTTTTATTAAAGGAAACAAGACAAAGAATTAAGGGGTTCTAAAAAGTGAAAAAGTAAAACAAATGTTTCTACAAGTTAATTTTAATTTATAATTTATTTTATATGAATATTTTTTTAAAGTTTGTCGGTCATGTCTTAAATCAAGTAATAAACTCTCCACAGTAGTATAAGTATGTGAAATCAATTAAATCCTAATTTTACGGAAAATTGCATAATACCATGCTGAATTGCTGGTAAATATAAAACATTTATGATATAACTAAACAACAAATGAAATTATTAAAAACAATAATTAATTACAAAATAAAAAATGGTTGTCACAGTTATTAAAAAATATGAGATTTGGTATCTGTTTGAATCACAAGCCAATGGATTGATCTGAAGCACTTGATGATGATGTGATGGGTTGAGGCATGTTTGGATGGCCATCATGTTCCCTATGCTTCAATCCATTATATGTTTATTTATTCAACTTTCTTCATCCCTCACTCCAACTTATTCCCAACATCCTTAATTTCTAGGTTTCACACAAGCCTAAATCTCTTGGACATTGAAAAGGTCTTAACAACATTGTTAATAATATCTACCCCTCCTATGTTTTATATTATATTGCAAAATTAGAGTACCTATACCATGATCTTATGCTTCAATTTTTAATGTACAAAAGAAGTAGCCACTAGGTCTTCTTAAAAATCAATTGAATAGTTTGGCATGCGCATAATATAAATTAGATATCCTAAATTGAAATCATAACACAAACTCTCTCATTTCTTTGTTTGTTTCTATTTGTTTTCACGCGTTAAATTTTATTGAAAACTTGATGTTAACTGAAAAAAAAGTTATTTTATTATATATACATAAAATAAATTTTATTTTATAAGATGATTTGTAATTATTAGTTAGAGTTAAATTTACTCTTGTAATATTGTATTAAAATTGGTTTTATCAAGATTTGTTAAATTTGTCGAACTATTATGTGTTGGACATTCTAGATAAAAAAAAAGGTATTTATTTTTCAAATCGATTTTATAAATTTAAACACAATTTTTAATAAATTTGTTGGGCTTTAGTTGATAGCTGTCTCAAAATGTATGGCATGCTTTAAAAACCACGAGCTTTTGCTGCGAACTTTTCTCTGCTAAGATTCTGTATGTCCCAACAAGAACATAAATAAATAAAAAAAGTAATTAAGAATATAGATGATAGCAACAACATATATTGGGGAAAACAAATATGCATTAAGAATTGTTTAGAGCTGTCTGTAAGGATTGATACCAAGATTAGGAGAGGAGTGAATCTTAATATAGATATGGATATTATAAAAGTGCTATAAAGTTGATGTCTTATGAGTATATTACTTATACACAACGTGACGTGAATAATGTTTGCATCCTACTGGGGTCACTCACTCAGTTTACAATTAATGGATGTATCAATAAAACTATTCAGGTTAGGTTGCCACACTCATTAGGTTGCATTTTATATTTCTCTAAACTTTCACAACTTTCATGTCTAATAAACATGCAAGATTGAAACAACTAGTTTTCAAAACAAGCATATACCATCTTCAAGAAGACAGAAAAAGATATTATTTAGACCCCAAATTTTCATGTCCTTCTGTGAAAGCACATCGTATAATAACTCTATACTTTATAATTAAACCCTATCTTAAAAAGATTGTTGGGGTTTTGGAGGATGTAGAAAACCTAAAGGAATAGATTTGAGATATGGAATGAAATTGATGATATCAAAAAGCACAAGATTGGCTGTAGGGATGAGCTCACCCAAAAATAAAATGTAAAAAACCCGTTCTCTTTTTCAAAATTTTCAAATTTCACCCTTTTATCAATTTTTCTTACTTAGAATTCTTAAGTTTTTCATTCTATCATTTAAAGTTTATGATAGAGTATTAGATTTGCTGTATGGCATGATTTTAAAGGTTTCAATTGATATCAGGATTTTAAGGTGAGATATTTCAAATGAAAACGATGTTCTATTAAGATCAATCTCGAGTACAATAAAGTTTAAATTGATCCAATCAATTTAATATGTTGAAATTGTGTAGAGTAGAAATTATAGCTTTTCATTCAATAAATGATTGCCATAAGTTAAAAAATGAGACAAGAATTAAAACTGCAAGAGAAAATTTTAAAAACTAACGTCATAAAAAAATTATAAAGAATAGAATTGAAAAACAAATATTACAAAAAACTAGAAATATATCTAGATTCAACTTGTCATTTTGGAAATAAACAATACAAAGAGTCATGATATTTCTTCAACTATATATACAAACACACATAAATCAAGTTACTAAAAGCATCACTTGTTTATCTAAGGCTATCAATTCCTACATCTTCAGTCTCCTATGAAGTCACGAGTGTAACTGTTGTATGAGCATATGTACAAGAAATACTATGATATGCATATATACGGAAGAAGATCTAAAGGTCCACACACAAGTAGGAAATGACTGAACCAGCTCGGCGCTTTGTACGTTGGCTAACCTTCCACTTCTCAACAAGGACCTTCCTTATGTTGGGGCAGCTAGAAACCACGGTGGCCACACCAACTGAAGTTATACCAGAACAATAAACCATGTGGCATGACTCGAGCATTGTGCAACTTTTCACAAGATGGGCTAGCCCAACATCTGTTATTTGTCGGCAGTGTGAGAGTACTATTTCTTTCAGCAAAGGACAGTGTTCTCCCACTTCAGCCATAGCCATGTCACCCAAATTCTGCAGTTACAGAGCAACACAATTACGCAAAGGGGAAGAAAAGCAAGGCAAATAAGTAGCAAGACTTATTTAGCGTATAGAATGAGAGATATCAATACACACCTGCAATACACTCACGTCCAAGTAACAGAGTTGAGGGCACCCCCTTGCAATGGCTACCACTCCAGCATCTCCAATCTGATGGCAACCACTAACATTAAGATAATGAAGGGAACAGCCCTCAGCTATGGCAACAAGGGCCCCATCACCCACCCTGGTAATTTAACAGAGTGGTTAAGGTAGACATCATCCAAGACGAACAATACCGAAAATATTCAAATGTAAACTTGAGCTTGCAAGTGAATGCCAAAGAAACAACAGAAGAAAAGATGAAATACAAATTCCCAAACATCAAAGTAGTAGAACAAATATACATGAAGATTTATGCTCAGAGGGAGAATAAATAAAGCTGTGACTAAGGTTTTACCTATCACAGAATCGAATGCTGAGATCTGTTAGCAACTTGCAGTTCTCGCCCACAGCAATGATCCCCTTGCTCCCAATCTAATAAATGGAGGGAAAAAAGAAGGAACACAAGGAGAAAGGACGAAAATGTCATAAACTTATAAAGAAATATAGAGTCAACAGTAAAAATAATTGGCTTTACACTGGATGCATAATAGAGATTCATGTAAATCAAGTATTACACCACTTTCATATACTTCTACATCCTTCACAAGGTGCCATATTATCGTGTGAGGGGGATGAGGGGGCTAGAGTTGGTGTGTAGCATGTAAATAGTGCCATACTAAAAGTCAAAATAACAAGGTGCAACTTGGTTAAAATGGTAAAGCACCAGAAACACAACAAGGCATAATGAAAATTCTCTAAAAGATTGCTTCAAAAATCTATGATACAATGCCGTCTGTCCCCTATCTTAGACAAACCAGATATTTATGGCTTAAAATCCAAAAGAA
>Ga0214542_1000077_pt1 | contig 123156 bp, 44 predicted proteins | sample CNSS1metaG_FD_160096 | JGI IMG/M metagenome (GOLD analysis project Ga0214542, IMG submission 160096) | Root nodule microbial communities from cowpea collected in UCLA plant growth center, Los Angeles, California, USA - CNSS1 | ecosystem: Host-associated > Plants > Roots > Nodule | place: USA... | reverse complement strand
ATTATGAATATTTTAATAATTTAAACGATGATGGAAATATGGCGGGGACGGGTATTATGGCGGGGATATATTCATCCCCATCCCCATCCCCATACCCAATTGAAAAAATCGGGGATTCCCCATTACCATACCCATACCCAGTCAATGCGGGGATTCTCCGTCAAAACGGGGACGGGTTCGGGCAATACCCACGGGGACGGGTTTATTTGCCATCTCTAAGTGGAACCAAATTAAGACTAAATCAATTTGAGGATCAATTTACATTTTTGGAAACAAAAACCAAAATAGTAATTAAAGCAAATATTTATTAAGATAATTTTTATTTTATTTCTCATTGTCTTTTTAGGTTTTCACAAACTTGTACTCATCTTTCAGTCTCATATGTTTTCTTTCTTCTTCTTTTTTTTTTTGAAGAAAAAAAGAAGTTAGACCAGTGGCGGAACTTGGAGAAAAAAATTAGGGGTGTCAAATTAAATTTGTTATATATAATTTTCTTTTAGTTAGAAAAAAAAAGTTTTTCATTTTTTCTCCTCATTTCCTCTTCTTAAAACAAACACACATAATAGTAGAATTCAAATATATATGATTATTATTCGCTATTATATCATGCTATTATATCATGATACCAAATCATGAATATCATTTTAGATTAGCCCTTTGTACCTCATCAATTTGATTCGGTGAGTATTGTCAAATTTGAAGACGCTTTTTCCGAATCGCGTTCTAATGAATTTTTAAATTCATTATATATAACTTTAAGAACTTTAGAGATTTGATTTTCATTGTCTTGAATTCTTGGTTCTCATAAAATTTCTCATGAAAAATTTAGTGAACATATATACATTTTTTTCATCTTTATGACAAACCTTCTTTAAATAAAGAATCAGTTTTTTTACCCTTTATCACAATCTTTCTAATATAAATTTATCACATCTCACCTATTTAGAAAAAAAAATGAAATTTATATTCAGAAATAATTTATCACATCTCACCTATTTAGAAAAAGATAAAATTTATATTCAGAAATCACAATTTTCACAATGCAAGACATAACAAAACTCATACCACTTTAATTAAATAAGTAACACGGTATAAATTCAAAGCTTAAAAAAACATTACCATAGGCAGCAGAAAACACAAAATCACTAAATTTCATTTATAATAATTTGAGAAAAAGCATAATTAAGATTCATACTAATTTTATAAAAGAATCTCTAAAATCATAATTAGGTTTATACTAATTTGTGATAAACTTAATTTGGAGAAACATCCTAAAAAAACCATAAATCTATCTAGTTGTATTTATTTCTCTTCACACACTTTCACGATAATTTACACGGTAAAAAAATCTTATAACAGAAAAAAAATCTTAATCTCTTTTATAAATCAATATCTCCATAAATTTTTTATTTTATCTTTTATTATAATTTTCATAATATAAATTTAATATAAAAAATATATAAATATAATTGAATATATATATATATAAATTCCAAAAAAAACAATATTTGGGGGAGTCGTGGCTCCCCTCGGTCAAAGCATAGTTCCGCCCCTGAGTTAGACACAAACTCATTACTTTTGCTCTCATTTGTCATTTGTTCTCTTCCTTCCTTGAAGAAAAAAAAAGGTAACTCTTTTGTCTCACTTGATAATGAACTATTAGTTTAATAGTTATTAACATTATTTTTTATTTCATGAACTTTGTATATTCATTTTTTTATGAATATAGAAGAAAAAATAATATATTATGTGTTTTTTCAAACCAATTTTGTGACTTGATTATAATATATTATTCTTTTAATAATTACGACTCTCAATTTCTCATTAGATTATGATAAATTATTTTTTAATATTAACTTTTTTTAAAGTATATTGATGATGAATAAAACCATATATTCATTGTTTAAAAGTGATAGAAGAGAAGTTGTTGGTGAAGATGAAAACAAGATAAATTTTACTTCTTCACATATTTTGAAGTATTGTACTAATGATCCAACATAATGATCAAATTGTTCGGTTAGAGGAGTTATTTTTTGAAGTATTATACTAATTATCCAATCTAATAATCAAATAATTATATTGTTTGGGCCCCTCCAAATTTTGTAGTCAAGACCCACCACTAATCCCAAGAATATCTATGCACCCTGCATCAATGTTAACCAACGTATGTGTATAATCACCTCACACATTGCATAAATATTAGCCAATGTTAGCACATAAACATCATACACCCTTCGTCGAAAAACCAACCACCACCATATTGTGATAGCACCACAACGCAACACTCGCCAACAACGTAGCAGTTGCGCAAGCCACAAAACGTTGTCGCTTCATCTGACCTCTAAGCGCACTTCATGCAAAATAAAATCTGCAAGCTACATCGCACAAACAAGATCTATAAACCTCAAAGCACTTCTTACATGCACACGCTACAAACCATGACTCCCACAAATCAGATTTCCATTGTACATCACTCATCGAGCCACGCGATGACCAACTGCTACCTCCTCCGTAGATCCCAGAGTATCTCGCCACACGCGAACTCCACTTCAGTAGATCCATCACGACTTATCATCTTCGCACATTCAAGAACCCGACTGTAAATTCACCGTGCCAACACAACGCTAACAATGATTCTTCCATCAAATTTGTCATTGCAACTTCAGCAATCAAGGATGATTCTCTAACAAGGAATTAATCTTTTCTGATGTGGAAGATCAGATTACGCTGCAACCACAGAGCATATTAAGAAAAAATTTTACCAAACCATAGCTTTGATATCACTTGTTAGGAAAAATGCATCATCAATTAAGAATATTATCGTCTTTACCCCCAAGAATCACCCTATGAACAGAGAAATAAGATTAACACATAGAATAATATAACGTGGAAACTTCAAATATGGAGAAAAGACCACAACCGCAAAGAATAATCACTATGTGTAAATTTGTACAACCACAGAAAGCACTATCAACCCTTTGACCCTAGGTACACCCACACTCTACTAGCTTAAAGTGTCTTTGACTTGGGGCAAGGAGCATCATGAACCTAAGACAAGGAACATCATAGACTTAGAACCCATTATATAGTCACAACACAAGTGGATTAGAATAACATAAGTGGATTGGAGTAAAATGGGTTCAATATCTTTTTATCTATCTATCTTTCTCCATCTATTATTTAGTTTCACATTAAAAAAGTTAAAATGTAGGATATTGCATAATCGTAGGAGACTTTTTATTTGATTTAATTTAAGTGTTAGGGATATGTTTAAATTATTTCCATCAATTAAAACATATTCTTTTAACAAATTGCTCATAATTAAAATAGTTTTATCATTTAAAACCACAAGTGCAGTTTGTGCATTTCACAGTGTCCTATATGTCTCGGTTCTAGTGCAAACAAGGTATATAAAGACGCGGTAGCATTTTTGTAATATTTGAGGAAGTTTATGTCTCGGCTCTATAGACAACCGAAGCATATACATGTTTATGCCTCAGTTCTATAGACAATTGAGGCATATGTCCCAAAATTTTTATGCTTTCCCGCTATTTTCAATTTTTAAAATTAAACACAGAGTTTTATGCCTCGGGTAGACACTTAACCGAGGTAGATAGTCTTTTAGGCCGCGATCCAATTTTAACCGAGGCATATGTGGTTACTTAACCGAGTCTTTTATGTAGTAGGTGTTACTTAACAGAGGCATATACTTGTTTATGCCTCAATTTAAAATCAACCGAGGCAATAAGCCTTGTTAGGGTTAAAAAAAGAATCGTGCATTGTTGGAGCTTCTTCTTCGGGTGGTGCAGCAGCAGTGTCTCTATTGTTGCGTTCTCCAATAGTTGCAGAGCGTGCAGGTTCCCTTCTTCCATTGTTGCAGAACGCGTGGAGCTCAGGCGCTACCTCCATTGTTAGGCATATGTGGTTACATTTATGCAGCAAGTGTTACTTAACCGAGGCATATACTTGTTTATGCCTTAGTTTAAAATCAATTGAGGCAATAAGCCTTGTTAGGGTTAAAAAAAGAATCGTGCACTGTTGGAGCTTCTTCTTCGGGTGGTGCAGCAGCAGCGTCTCCATTGTTGCGTTTCGTCTCCAATAGTTGCAGAACGTGCAGGTTCCCTTCTTCCACGCAGGTTCCCTTCTTCCATTGTTGTAAAACGCGTGGAGCTCAGGCGCTACCTCCATTGTCGTCGTTCATGCATGAGTTAGGGTTTGCGTTTAATGGTGAAGTTACAATGGCCAACGGTGGTTTGCTACTGCATCGTTCTTGTTCATACGTGGTGGATGGTTGCAGATGTGCGACGATAAGGTATGGTGCATGAACTTAGACTTGTTTCATTTTGCAGATGTTGCTCGTGTGAAAGAAACGTGACAATGGTGGTTCGTCTCAGGTGCAGACCTGCAATGGTTGGTGTGAGTTTCTCCATGTGTGTGGCGTGGTGGTTGGTGAAACATTTTTCGGTGATGCGGCTGCCGTCGTTAATGGTGGCTCATTCACATATTATGCTCACAATGGTTGGATATTGGTGGCCATTCAATTTTTTTTTTATTTTTTATTTTTAAGGCATATTATGCCTCGGTTGACTTTGACCCAAGGTAGTAAGGGTTAAATATGTCTCGATTCATAACCGAGACATAAAGGCACTATTTTTTACTTCGGCTAGATATGCCTCGGTTCTTAAGTCGAGGCCAAATGACCAAAATAACCGCGACAGAAACACTTGCCTACACTAATGAACAATTTTTATTTAAATTAATCATTCACGTCTCATTTTAAATTAATTTCAACCATTACATTTTTTTAATTTAATTACACCAATAAAAACATTTTTTATTTAAACTAATCACTTAAGTCTTATTTTAAATTAATTTTAACCACATGCAAAACTATAATCTTACCATTTCATCAATTAAAACTTTTTTCTATCATAATCACTCACAAACTTTTCTTTCATCTCTTCAATTTACACCCTCCATCCCTTAATCCAAACATCTCACTTTCCATCTTCCTTATCCTCAAATCCATCTCTTAATTCCAATAAAACAAATGTTGAATTTTGTGGAGAGATCTTGGTCGGATTCAAGTTGCTAATGTTTCTCGAAGTGGATTGATTCCAATGGTAAGCTAAATCTTCCTCCATGTGGTAATCATTTTACGTGATCATCCTCTTACATCTCCTAATGCTAATTACACCCTATGATTTAAATAATTGACATTTTTTTCCAAAGAAATACCATTAATAGTCTTTTAAAGGAACAAAAATTCGAAGTTCCTTACCCAAAATGTTATATTTCACAACCTTAGTCAGTGTCAAATTATCGTTCTAGAACTATACCTCAAATTTTAAATGGTTAAACCAAATTAATAAATAATAAATAATTATAATATACGAAACCGGGCACCACCGCGCTCTCCGTTTCTTAAACACACAGAATAATTATTCTCCAATGTCAACGTTTGAAAGCAACAACATATTTTTCAAATTACGAGACATTGTCTTATAATAAACAAACATAGTATAACAAAAGTTTATTCCTGCCAAAATCCGTAACATTATAATATATTCACGGGTATACGTATACAAACTAATGTCGACTTCTGTTATTTATTAAGTTGATTTGGTTCATGTATTGTGTATAATAGATAAATACGTATAAATATAAAAATATAAATATAAAGTCTAATTCTTAAGATAAGGTTCAGTTATTTATTTGTGTAGTGTTCTAATTATATGCGTGGTGTTATTTTTTTAGTAATTAATGAGCGTGTGGAGTAATAAATTTGGATTGGGATCAAGTGGGGTGATTAAAATAGTTTGGTACTAATGATATACGGATCGTGGAAGAGTTATTAGAGAGATTTTCAAGATTTGTTGTGTGACATAAATAAATAGTTCACATGCAAAGGTCAAACCATATATTAAAATTTATATAATAATAGTTTTTGGTATATATGCTTTTTTTTTTTCATCTGGATCGTGTCAAAGTGAATTGAAAAATTATGAAAATATTGAGTGGAATAATATATAGTGGTGTGGATCTGGAGGCTCGTGTCTCAATGCCACTTGTTTTTCAAATGTTGCTAAATATTATATGCTCAAATTGTTGCACATAAAACATATGTTAAATGCCATATTTGAATCTAACTACTTTCTTTTAATGCGTTGTGTAAGTAATTTTTCTACGGGTTATCCACTTGTGATTTTCGACGCCTTCTTACATCAATTAATAATTGTGCTTCATTTAATTTTATCCTACTGTTTTAAATGAAACCAAGTTTTTCTGTATTTGTTTAATTTATTTTTTTTTAAATGTATATTCTAGTTTTATATATTTTCAAAATTGTTTTGAGTTAATAATAATAATCATATAATTATTATTACAAATTCATGGACTATTGTACATTTTTAGTAATGTCATAAACTTATAAGAATTTGGTGTGAAACTTTATCTTCTTAAAAGCTGTGTTCGAATCTCTTTAATTGGTTTTTTTTTTGTTTAGTATGAATCTTTAATGTTATTTTCCTAGAAAGTGGTATCAGAACCAAAATAATATATTCAATATTAATATATTTAATTAATGTGATTAATATAATTAAATGAATACATAATTTATTATAGTAATTATAAAAAAATCACACATAATAAAGAATATCTTGATATCTAATGTGTTTGATAACATATTTAAAAAAAAAGTTAAATATTTTTTTTTCTTAAACTTTAATATAAAATTAAAATTTTATAAAGTTTGATCTTCAATTTTAAAAGTGAATTGATGTAATCTTTCCAAGTAATTACGTTAAATTTGTTTAACGTGTTAAAAACAGTCTTAAGTAAGTGTTTGGAAAATTTACATTATATATATATATATATATATATATATATATATATATATATATTTGAGTTTAAATGTTAACTTTGAAGGTCATTTAACTAGCCTAATAAGATTAACAATGTTAGATTAAAAAATAATATTAATTAATTGTTAAAATTTAAAGTTCAGACAAATTTTAATTTCATCTACAAATTGAAAACATATTATATCGCATTTAAAGATCTAAACTATAGATCAAATTTATAGATAAAATTTCGATAAAACGTTTTATTGGCTTTGGCAAAAACAATTCTAATTTATTTGAATAAACTATAAACAAATTATATTTAACAATTTCTAAAATTTTATAAAATTGTTTTTATTGTCATATAATGATATTTTTTTAAGCATAAATAATCTTTTAAATCTTTAAAAGTGTATTTTATTTCTGAAATAGTCTTTAAAATGTTAAAATTAAAAATTAGTATTTAAGAATAAGATCTATTCCCATGTGTATCATGTATCAATTAGTGTGTCATGTCTATGTAAAAAAAATCTGTACCCGTAGATATCCGCCGATAAAACCCGCAACGGGTAGAAAATGAATATTAAAAATGGATATTCGCAGGTAACGGGTATGGATATTTTTTATATCCGTATGTTAACGGGGTGGGTACGGGCATCATAGTATTCGTATCATGGATACTCGTACACGCAATACTCTAATTTAAATTAAAAAAATATTAAAACATTAATACATTGATTTTGAATGGGTTATTTTTTATCAATTGATTTTAAAAAATCTCTATTTATTTATAAATTGTTATTCAACACCATTTAAATGAGTTATTTTCACTTTGTTTGAAATTTATAAAGGTCATGCATTATATTTTTATTTGAATTTATGATTAAATTTTTTTATTAAATATTAAAATTTTCTTTTGTAAATATCCACGGGTATCCATGGATATTAAAAAAATATGTGGATACCCGCATAACGGATACCCGTACGGATATGGATACGGGTACAAAACGGATATTTATCCAGCAAGTAGGGTACGGAGGAATTACTATCTATACGTTACTCGCTCCGTTGACATCCCTAATCATATCCCTGATCATGTACATTATCTAACATCATCCATAAACTTAGAAGCCAAATCTTATTTGGTATTCATTTTTAATTTGAACAATTCTAAGAGGACTCGAAAGATTAATCTGTCTTTGCTAGAAGTGTAGTTGTTATTTGTTGAGGGACAAGTCATCATTATTTAGTTACCATATTTTTCTATTGCTAACTTTAAATTATTAATTGTTGGAATATAGGTATCAAGTGTGATTAATGTTTTCAACAAAAAATTGTGGTTGCAATTCAAGTAGCATTTTTATTTTTGAAAACGAAATTATTTACAAATCAATCATAAATTTCATCAAAAGATAAAAAAACATTTAAGATGATCAATGAATTTATAACTGTTATTATGAATGAATTGTCCAACCTCGTACTTGCGTAAGTCATGATGATTAAAATGTCATGTTCACCGTACTAGTTTGTTGTAAAATAGGCCAAATAAAAAACTATCTACTTACACAAATTATGCAATTTTAATAATAGAGAAAAAAAAAACACAAGCACAACTAAATAAATACATTGAATGATGTGGTCTAATAAAGTCTACTCAGTTTTACTGACCTAAAGTTTGAAGATATTCTTTTATATATATATATATATATATATATATATATATATATATATATATATTTGTTAGTGTAAATATTTATATGTTAACCTTATATGTGACTAAATCTCTACATTATATATTTACAAAATATTTGGTATAACAGGTAATGCATATTATTGTTATTATTCCACTAATTTAACATATAAATGGTAAATTATTATATTTGTTTATATTATTTGATATTCTCTTGATATTATTTATTTTTATCACACAAAGCATAAGGACCTAGAAATCCTATAAATAGACCAAGTATTTCACCAATAAATACACATCCTTTCATACTCATTCTCTCTTCTATACATCCAAACTCTCTTATAGACTTGAGCGTCTCAGAGCTTTTGCAAATGGATCTTCCCATGTGTTCTAGCCCTCAAGAGCATACATTAGTATTCCCCAATCCACTCAAATCTTCATTTGTCCAAAGGTCCACATGTTGGATCTCGATAAGAAAATTTGACTCTCACAGTGGGGCCTAGGTAAAATTTTATCATGCATTCACATTTTATACAATCCTTACATGATGAGATAATTAATTATTAATATTGATGAGTGAGATTGTTCATAATTACTCACAATTAGCTACCATAAATATTTATGGTCAGAATTTAGGGATGCCTTGTAAGAATGCTATCTTGACACTATATTTCTTTCATTAAATATGTTTTACTCCAATTTTATGAATAATCAATGTGAAAATAGAATTTTCCTATGGATTTGATAACACTTGACTAAACAAACACTCCAAATTTCAAAGGTGGCCTCCTGAGATAAAAACACATCGAAAATAACATTTGAGTTGCATAAAATATTTTCATGGATATTCTAATGTTTATTGATGCAACTAAAGTTATGTTAATCTCATACAAGGTGTGAAAATAAAGAAATTACAAAACACCTTCAGAATAAGGCCAAATTCCAATGGTGACCTCGTGAGATATAAACGCATTGAAAATAGCATTTGAGTTGTATAAAATATTTTCTTAAATATTCTAATGTTTGTTGATGCAACTGAAGTTATGTTAATCTCATAGAAGGTGTGAAAATAAAAAAATTAAAAAACACCTTAAGAATAAGGTCAAATTCAGATGGTGGCCTCGTGAGATAAAAACGCATCGAAAATAGCATTTGAGTTGCATAAAATATTTTTTGGATATTATAACGTCGGTTGATGCAACTGAAGTTATGCTAATCTCATACAAGGTGTGAAAATAAAGAGATTATAAACTCCTTCAAAATAATGACAAATTCCAATCAAATTCCAATGGTGGCCTTGTGAGATAAAAACGCATCAAAAAATAGCTTTTGAGTTCAATAAAATGTTTTCATGGATATTTCAATTTTTGTTGATGTAGTTGGAGTTATGTTAATCTCATACAAGGTGTGAAAATAAAGAAATTACAAAACACCTTTAGAAAAATGCTAAATTCTAATGGTGGCCTCATGAGATAAAAACGCATCGAAAATAACATTTGAGTTGCAGAAAATGTTTCCTTAGATATTCTAATGTTTGTTAATACAACTGAAGTTATGTTAATCTCATACAAGGTGTGAAAATAAAGAAATTACAAAACACCTTTAGAATAAGGTCAAATTCCAATTGTGACCTTGTGAGATAAAAACGCATCAAAATTAACACTTGAGTTGCATAAAATATTTTCTTGGATATTCTAATGTTTGTTGATGCAGCTGAAGTTATATTAATCACATACACAATGTGAAAATAAAAAAATTACAAAACACCTTCAGAATAATGGCAAATTCCAGTGGTGACCTCGTGAGGTAAAAACGCATTGAAAATAACATTTGAGTTGCACAAAATGTTTTTTTAGGTATTCTAATGTTTGTTGATGCAACTGAAGTTATGTTAATCTCATACAAGTTGTGAAAATAAGGAAATTATAAAACACCATCGGAATAAGGCTAAATTCCAATGGCAACCTCGTGAAATAAAAACGCGACAAAAATAGCATTTGAGCTACATAAAATATTTTGTTTGATATTCTAATGTTTGTTGATTCAACTAAAGTTATGTTAATCTCATAGAAGGTGTGTAAATAAAGAAATTACAAAACACCTTCAAAATAAGGCCAAAATTGGCAAAGTTTGGAAGAATATGTTTTGCACCCCCTAATTTACTTATCCACTCCACTTTTTAAACAATCCTCTAATCACAAAACTGACTAATTAGAGGTTGTCCTATGGTTATCCTCGCTCTCTAAATCAACCCAATGAAAAGTTGCCAAGTGTCCATCATCCTTAGTAAAAAATTTGACCAACCAAATGATGACATATCATCACCTTCATCTTCCATCTTCTCCAACCAGACCTCAACGTTGTCATCGTCAGTCACTGGCACCTGCCTGAGGGTCGCCAAAATTGCTACAACCCCTAGAGGAGTGCCAGTCTGCCATGCTCACTTTCCTCCACTATCATGTCGACCACTTCAAGGGTATCTTTGCTCCACCTTAGACGATAACACCATCTGCATTTGGGATGCCACCAATGGCGATTGCGTGATTGCTACCAACGTCATCCCTGGAATTAGCATCTTCGAAGGCTTTAACAACCAAAGGTAGTGCGCCAAAAAGCCCGCGTGGCAGCATGCAATGTCTGTTGACCTCCCCTCATCGCTGGTGACGAGCAGATCTTTGTAGTATATAATGAGGCCATCCGTAACGGTGTGGACGCACAATGTGGATGGCTATCAGTATCGCTCGATGGGTCCGCCTCGAGCTTGCTAAATGATGACATGGTGGTTTGCTTCGCTTAGAATAGTGGGATTACGGATATATTACGTTATATATATTTAAATCCCATTCTATTATTTGGGACGTCAAAATCTAACCATCGTTTTTAATACCATCAATGAGTTTTTCAAAAAAGATCACTAGAAAAATACTATACTAATAAAACATGAATTTAATTCACCCGAACTTCAATCCAAAGTTCATAAATTTTCATCATATAAACTTAAGTTTCTCATTTTTACTTTCAATGATCTTTAAAAAAAAATATTATAAAAAATAACTTAATCTTTTAGTGACCGAATTAATTCATTAGCGTTATTCGACTTTTCCTTTATGAATTGAATTATACCATCCTGTATACGACATACGTTATCCCAGCAAGACACGAAATGATCGTTTTGTGATTTGCATTGAAAGTTTAATTTCCATATCTAGAAGAAGTCAACATACATAAAATATTTCATAATCAACTTAGCCAAATATAACCAACACATTCAAACCCAAACCTACCTTGCTTTTCTAGAAGAAATGAACAACTAAGAAAACCCACATTTATGACTTCCTTTCAACATTAGGAGAAAAAAAAATACGCACCGAAAGCTTATATAAATTAAGACTAACTCCTAGTTCTAAATATCCTATATCATTTAGATTTGAACCAAAAAGCAATTTAAAATAATTTTTTTTCAATACATCAAAATATTTTTTAATGTTAGTTTTATACCAACATCCAAATGGGTAATTAATTCGATTGTTACCACTAGTGCTAATGGATTTGAGATCAAAACCAAAAAAGTAATTTTGATAAAATAATTAAAACTATTAAAATATATATTGAAAAAAAAAATCTAGTTATAAGATTTGGGTAATTTTTCAAGCAAAAACAATTGATCGTGAACATATGCATGTTGTTTTAACTTTGACAAAAGCTAATTCAATTGACGTCATTTTTTATATTTAATTACCATCTGTCCATTCTAACAAAGTAAGTAAAAAGAACCTTTCAGAGAAATGTAATGACACATCATGCATTATGATAAAATATTTTATATATTAGATGTCAATGAAAAGCCGATTTTTTTAAATGCATTAAAAATAAATTGACTTATTCAGTCAATTTAAAATAAAAATATAAGTTATTAACGTCTAGGAAAATATAGTTAACTTGTAAAATATGTATTGCAGATGCAAACCTTATATTATATATATAAAAAAAAGTTTAAATAAAAAGTTGATTCATGTTGAAGTTGGTTTCTCCAATTTTTTTCTTTTCAGCCTTTATACTATCTAATATTTAATAAATATATTAACTTGGCCTTGGTGGTTACTCTATTAGGTTCGCGGAAGCAAAAACTCATTTAATCAAGTAAAGGGTTTAGAGAAAAAAAAATGAAAAAACTACGAATGAAGATTCAATGGTTGAAATGAAAACATATTCTTACATCTAAATTAAAAAATACTACTAATATTTTTAGTGAGTTAACACGCATGCAAGGAAATATTTTGTGCACTCTGCTTTCATAATTAATAGTATTCAGCTCAATAAATAGCATACGTAGTTAATTCAGAAAAATAAATATTAACATATTTTATTTTTAGTACAATCAAGAAATTATAGTTTTAATATAAAAAAATTAGTTATGTTAATTTTGTTTGAATTCTATTAATGATTAAGGTAAAGCATATTTATTTACAAAAATAGACTATTGAACTTATTTAGCACAGAACCTCATAATTCACTCTCAACTCACTAGAGAATAAAAAAAAAAGGTTTAATATTCCATATCAAATAAGTGTAAGTGTTGAGTAGTGATGGATCATCCTTTTCATCCCTCAACTCTTTTATGTAGTGTTTGAAGAATAATCTTTTTGACTCTAAATCAATAAACACTTAATTCTACAAAGTATGCAATATCAAGTGTATATCTTCATCTTTTTGACATAAGACGCTCCATAAGAAAATTTATAATAATAACTTCAAAACATATTTGTTTTGTGTTCCTGCTTGAGGAAATAAATAAAGCAATATCCCGTATCACAATTAGAAAATAATCACTTGTTTTTATGGTGTGATTGCATGCACTTTTTGAATAAAATCATTCAATTCAAATAAGAAAAATCAAATGTCACTTAGTTTGTTCAGAGTTTCACAATCACTAGTGCAGAATTCCCATTTTACCTCGCCTTATATGTCTCGGTTGGCCAAGAACCGAAGCATATAATGGCGCGGTGGCATTTTTGCAATTAGAGGCAACTTTTAGGCCTCGGTTCTCCAAATACCCGAAGCCAAAGAGGGTATAGGCCCCGGTTCACTCAAAACCGGTGCCAAAGAGGGGTATAGGCCTCGGTTCAATATGACCCGAAGCCAAAAAGTGGCTGGAAGTCAGGGTATAGGCCTCGGTTCAAGGAGACCCGGTGCCAAAAGGAGGTTAATGGCTTCGGTTCCTCTAACAACCGAAGCCATAGGGTTTATTTAGGGTTCAAAATTTTCGAACCCTTCTTCCTCCCCGCGCCAGCGCCTTTGTAATTCCACTCTCTCTTTCTCTCCGCAGAGCCTCGCGCACAACGAGCACGGTGTGTGAAGCGACTTTGGGAGCGGAGGCTACCACGAGTCGCAGAGTCTGAGGCCGATGCATTGCGGGAGCTTGGCGGAGGTGGGGCGAGCGGCGACGGAAGAGGAGACGGCGGAAGGGAGGCCAACGAGGACGAGAGAGTCAAAGAGTGTGGCCATGGTGGAAGAGTACATGGCATGGTTGTACTTCTGCTTTTCCAGCTAAACTCATCTGGGCACCGATCAAAGTGTAAACTTTCTTCGATTTCAACCATGTTTTTGCGCTTTCAGATGCTGGGTGTTTGCAAGTTTGGGTCTTTACGGTACCATCTGATTGGAACGCTCACCGACGGTGATCTTCGTCGCACTCTCCGAGCCAATGGGGAAGCCATTTTAAAAAAAAATATTTATCACCTATGGCTTCGGTCCTAACTGACCCGAGGCATAAAACTGAGTCTATGACTTCGGGTGATAACCGAGACCAAAAGGTACACCTTTTGGCCTCGCCCCAATATGCCTCGGTTCCAGACCCGAGGCAAAATGCGAAAAATAACCGGGGCAGAAAGCCCTTTCTGCACTGGTGAATACTGTATATCGCAAATCAGTAGGCTAGACACTCTATCCTTTGTTTAGCAAAACAAATGTTAGAATGTTCATAGAGCATGTGCGCATTCAGGGCAGTTTTTTTCCTTCTATATATTTAAATATATATATATATATATATATATATATATATATATATATATATATATATATTAATATTAATGTATTTTATACGTATATATTAAGGTTTTAACTACTAAAGAAATTGGTCACTAAATTGGTCTCTTAAATTAATTAGAGACCAATTTAGTGACCAATTCCTTTGGTAGCCAAAACCTTTGTAGCTAATGTTAGTGACCAATTTAGAGATCAATTCATAATAGAAATTATTTTAGTCACAAATTTAGAGACCAATTATAGTTTTTCAAAACTATTTTAGTTACCAATAATTTTTAGTTATAAATTAGTATCTAAATTGGTCATTATAATAACTAATTATTTTTTGTCACTAAATTTGATCATTATTTAAGGTTTTTCATGTAGTGTATGTTCTACTAGAGATTAAAATCTTATCCAATCCAAGACGTGAATTTGGAAGCAAACCCACGAATCATGAAATCAGAGTAAGTTCATCATATCTTCTAGTTCGCACATCTTCGCATGTCACGATTGTGAGAAAACTCCCCCATCTGTTTCTCACCACTTGATATCTTAGTCAAGTGACTTAGATCATAAGTGAAAAAAAAAAAACTTTCTATTACCACATAGTTGTCAATACTTAATACACAATTCAAACAAATATAAGTATTTATAATAATTTTATATTCATAAATATGTAAATACTTAATAAGTTAAAAAGACCAGAAAAAGAAAGAAAGAAATAGTTTGAGCTAAAATATTTTCGGTGAAGCAAAAATATGCTCGCTTGAGCGAAATTGGGTTGGATCTAAGTAAGGTTTAGATCTCTGTTCCACTTTCATTTGAGCAAAAGTATCAAAAAAATCAAACTCAATAGTAGAATCAAACCAATTTTAAAAATCTCTTTCAAACACATTTTAATCACACAACTCCTAAACAATTTAGAATAATGAAAAACCAAACCATGAATAGTTCAAACATTATTCATTCAACTATAAAAACCTAGACTCAATTGTTAAAATCAAGTTCAAACAGCACACGACCCGTGAAACTTAACATACATCCAATCGGCCTCTATGCTCAAAATTGATTAAAAATCAGTAATCCAAATTTCATCAACACATATTACATTACTAAAATTAAGCAGGGTGATCACATAATTCCCAAATTGTATTTCATTTCACTATTCATACCTTATACAAAACAAATAAATCAATTATCTTTTCCATCAATCATCAAATTTAACTACTCCAAACACACACAGACATTTTTAACAGTTATCATGTATGGTGATCACATCACCCCACATCTAGATCATCTAACCTAAGGTTTTGTCATAACATAACTAGCTTCCCTTTTCTAAAATGTTTTTCCTCAAAGAAAATATTTCAAATCCAATAAAGTTAGTTACTTAAAACTTCAAGACCTAGAGCAAAGTATTTAAATATAACAAAAATATAGTATATGGTCAAACAAATTAAGATGATTATTTTTCTCAATTTACCTCGTTAATATTGATGACAAAATCATATAAAAGTACGAGGAGAAAAATTTGTTGAGCAAATAAAAGCTTACTTTGTTTCAAATTTTCATTAAGTGCTCCTTAGTTTCTCGGCCTCTATTAGATGGGATCATATTCTAAAAGAGATGAGAATTGGAGACGAAAACTTAGAGAGAAAGGAAAGAGAAAAGAAAGAAGAGAGAAGGGGAAAAGAGAAATAAGGAAGTGACCGTTTACATTACACAAAAATTAATTAATACTTAGTCAATTATCTTTATTATAAAAGGAGAGATTGGCAGATAAAATATATATATATATATATATATATATATATATATATATATATATATATATATATATATATTAACTAAAATATATTATTACATAATTATAATTTTAAATAAGTTTCTAATAATTAAAATTTTATTAAAATATTTAATTTATTTATTCATTTTTTAAAACAATTATATGTTTCTTTTTTTTAGACAAGTTCATTTATTTAAATGAGTTGATATAATAAGTATCAATCAAATTTAACTTTTATTATTTTTAGAATTTTAACTTTTTTATTTTTCAATTCAAACTACTATTACATTAATTTTTATTATGTGTAGTTTTCCTATAGAATCGTATAATGAAACCTTAGTTATTTTAATTTGTAATGTCATTTTTTTAGTTTAAATTAGATCATAAATTAAAAAGTAACTCAATAAACACTCAAGGTAGAGTAGTAATTAATTGCCTTTATAAAATTTAAGTAGGGTACTAATATGTAAAAAAAATTATGAATAATTAGAGAATGTGTTAAAATACGAGGGAAAATACATATATAAGATTATAGATGTCTCCTCCTCTTCATGAATATTCAAATATTAGAGTTTTATCTTTGTTATTGCAACATTGTTTTTTGGGTTTGCTTTTCCCTTCCTTCAATAGTGTGAACCTATTATAACACTCTTATTTATAGTAAAATTTGTCATGATTGAACTTCTTTCCTTCACATACTTTGGATGAAATGAACTTGATCTACTCAAATGATTATTCATGTGTGTTTCATGCAAACTTCATTTCATCAACATAATTTGTTCTATCAAATTACAAATCCTCCACTCAAGTGTCATTCTAGTTTGTCTTAATTCACCAAAATATGTTTGACGAAATTTTGAGTTTTTTTTGTCTTATATATAATTTGTTGGATTAAGCATGTGAGACAGTATTGGGTTCTTTTGTCTTGCAAACTTTCATAAAATGAAGGATAACTCATATCCATCTATCCTTCAATTTTCATTACATAAAACTCCAACTTGTCTAAACTTCACAATTTGTTGGACTAAGAGTGTCATATAAAACTTTCACTATGTTAACCAGTGAATCATTTATACTTCAAACAAAATCTTTAATTCGTTACTTATCAAATTAGATGTAACCTTCTAGACAAAATCCTTTTGTTTATATTATTAATTTAAGTCCAACGTGTGTACATGAAATCATTCAAATTTTCTAATAACAACATTAAGCATCATATTGAAAGGGTATTATTTTATAAATTTTGGGATGTTATATAACGATCCTAATTAGCATAATCATACTACTAATTATATCATTACAATATTGATAACAAGCATAAATAAACACATAAGTATATAAGATATATTTACACTCCTCCAAAGGAGTTAAAGAATTAAAATCATAAACAATTTCAAATGGTTACAATTGAGTAGTACTATGTATAGCTTTGTTATAAGCAAATTCAACATGTGGTAAACATTCTTCCCAAATTCTAAGAGTTTTCTTAATTGTAGTTCTAAGAAGAGTATAAAGGATTTTATTCACCATCTTAGTTTGTCCATCTATCTGGGGATGATGAGTTGTTAAAAACAATAATTTAGTACCAATCTTACACCCACAAAGTCCTTCAAAAGTGAGTAAGAAATCTATAATCTCGGTCACTTACAATACTTTTAGGCAAGTTGTGCAATCTTACCACTTCTTTGAAAAATAAGTCAACAACATGACATGCATCATCTACTTTGTTGCAAAGTATAAAATGAGTCATCTTAGAAAACCTATAAACCACCACAAAAATTGAATTTTGAAAGGTGGGAATGGTAAATTTCACCCCTTCAATTTTGTCATCCTTACAATCCCTCTCGATATCTCTTCTTCTTCTTCTTCTTCTTCTTCTTTCATGCCTCCTACCTTCAACTAGACTACATTCATTAATATTCACTTGATTCTCCAGATGCTCAATTCTTCCAAAAATTTCTTCATTATTTTGTCTCATCATTCTTTGCATTTGTGCAGTCATAACATCAATTAGTAACTTTCGAGCTTCATCAAGTTGAGAACTTCCAACATCATGTGTTCCTTTCATACTTCAAGATAAATTGTCAATGAAAGTAATGGACCTCACCACTATACTCACATGTTTACACTCTAAGGATAGTTTCCCTCGTGTTTACACTCAAGTTGGCTTTTTCTATAATGCAGCACTCTTGCCTTTTTCCACTCGTTCTCCAGTTAAGTTTCGTACAAGAACAAAATAATCTACAATACAAATTTTTTGTAGTTGTTGTAAATATAACACTAAAAAGGCTTAGAAGATAATATAACACAAAAAAATATCAAAGAACAATTTTACTATAACAAACAAGTAAAACAAAATACAACTGATAATGTTGGAAGACAATACACAACTTGTACCCAACGAAACAGAATAAGAGACATGAATTAGTACAAGAAAAAGGACATTTAATTAAGCAAACTTGATTCTTTTTTTTTTTTTTGCTATATATAATAACCATAGAACTTCCATAACTTGCCACACGCAACAACCTTTTTATTGTGTTTTCTTTTCTTTCTTACTTTTTTTTTCTTTTTTAGCAACAATACAATCCTTCAAATAGATAAATAAACCCTAGTAACAAGCTCTTGATACCAAATGATGGGAATTATTCTTAGCCTCAATGAACTTTGGATCTAACTAGGGTTTGGTAGTCACTCAAAATATCAATAATATTATATGAAAAAATATGAACACTTATGAGATTTAAAGAATTATATTATCAAGGATTGACCCTGTCACTTGAAGAATTGGGAAATACAAATTCTAACATGTAGAACTGATAATAGACGGAAAAGACATAAAAGTAGGTGCCACAAACAATGAGGTTTCATAAGCCTTGAAGATCGTCACAAAAATTACAAATTCTTAATAAAATCAAAATGGTTTAGGGAAAAACCTAGCAGAGAATTTCTCTCACTTCAAATGATAACTGATATGCCTATTCCCTTCCTTCACAAAATTATTTATAGCCATATTACAGAAGAAGAAACATAAATAATTTTTTGGGTCTTTTATTCAAAATCTAAGAATAAGGCCTTTTGTTCTCCTTCCAAGCACATAATACATGTGAGTAACACATCCACATGTTGGGCATCATCATGTAAATGCACCTCCATTAGATTAACCACCATCTTTTGTAAAGTTTCTTGAGTCAATTTAGTTCTTGATCTTGTCATAGGCCCTCCTAAGTCTTGTATTGGGTCTTGGATTTCTCTTTGATCTTGAGTATGAACTTCATGATTGTTTAAAGTTCCAGCATTGTCAATGATATCCACATCAGTAAGCCAATGAATTTTTTAACAAATCATATGCTCAAGCATCCAAAAATAAAAACGTTTAAATATTATAATCATACAACTCAATCTCAATATAATATTCATTAAGACAAAAATATATTTAGATTCAAGTTCTAGAATACACATGCACTAAGTTGGATGCTTATGAAGTCTTGGACCTATCATTTAACCTCATAGTGTATTTTAATGATCAACCTTGGTTCCACTCGTTCTACCTCATGACAGGGTTAGTTCCTTCTATCCTCTATATCACAACATTATTTCATATTGATCCTACAGACCAGGAACATCCTTCAACTCTCACCACCTAAACTTCTTTCTCTATATGAGTGTGAGTTTAGTAGAGTTGGGATGACTTCAACTCTGGATCCCTACTTAATGCATACACTACATTATACCATATGTCACTTTTTCTTAGAAATGACCATATTCATACAATTTCACATAATAACAATAGCATTCCATCACAAACTTAAAAGATTTTTTACATAAATCTCAAACTAAATTGAAGAAATCACCACCATCACCAATGGGACATCATTTCATACATCATACCCACACATCATAAGAAACAAATTTGACCTAATAGATAAGGCTAAGACGATCTTAGTTCTACTCAACATTACTTTCAATTCATGTTGTATATTCAACCTTTTCCCTAAAACTATAAATTCTCGTCTAACCACCACAAAATTTGCCAAGGACTCTAAGATAGGTTATTCCTTCAACTCATACACGCTCAACAAATTGTGTTCTTGCTCAATGAGACACGTCTAGAGGTATACTCACCCAATGACTTAGGCCTTAGAGTTAAAAATTTTTAAATTCATCTAGTGAGACCAAACTCGCTCAATTACTATAACACTCATACCTCTTTGTAATTTTCTAAAATCATTTTCCCTCAACGATCATTTCGCTTGCCAGTGACTATGCTCCTAGGAGCTTGTTTTATCAAGTTCACTTGGTGAGTGGAAAGGTCTAGAGCTCTCTGTGATTTTATTTTTCACTCTCGCTTAGTGGGTTTTTGGCTTGCCTAGTAAGTCTACATAAAACCATAATCCTCATAGGCGTATCAAATGGAAGTTTTGCTATGTTAACTGCTTCTACATGTTTCTTAGTTCACAAAAAACATACATATAGTTTCGAAATGAGTTAAATGGATGAAATTGACCCAAAATGATACATCCTAAGTAGTTTAACAATCACACTACCATTCAGTCACACTGATTTCACACATAATTGGACATACATAAAATGAATTTTAGGCTAATTCAACCAAGCTAAAAGACAAACCAATCATACCATCACATCAGTGCTCCATAAATTAATTTATTCAATCAAAGGATATACATATGTAAAAATAATACTAGCTTCCCTTACCTGAATTATGAGTCACTAACACAAAAACTTCATTATCTCTAGAGACCTCTTCTCACATAAGAAACAATATTTACACATATACAACTCATATCAATTATCTAATCACATTCTAATAATCTTAACTGAGCAAAGATTCATCTTGAACCCTTAAACACCAAATGCAACCCCAAAACATCCCACATGCAAAAAAAAATTAAGAGACAAAAAAGAATGACAAAAGATAATTTTACTTTGTTTAAGAAATTGATCGGATGTGATTATAGATCTCGACACCAAGAGTTCGATGGTGTACTCCAATCTTCAAATAACTATATAAATTTGTCAAAATCTTAGACAAACATTAGAGAAAGAAAATGAATAGTTTTAGATAGATAATGGTATTTATAAAATGAAATTTGATTAACTGAGGATTCTATTTATAAGCTTCACTTTTATTAATAAAAACAATCAGCCTCCATCTTTAAAAATCACTTTTACTCTTTTAACTATTTTTTAAGTCCTTACATGTTACATAGTCTAACTTCTAAACTAGTAAAATAAGTTATTAATTACTTTATTATTCATACCAAACACATTCACAGAGAGAGAAAACCTATAAAATCTTCAAATCTTCACTAGACTAAATTCATTTACTTACAAACTTATTCAAAGTAAAACTTATTTTTCTATTTACTTTACTAACACAGTACCACAAATTTTTTATCAGATAAACCATGTTAAATATTCTCATTTACCAATCTTATATTTAAAAATATGATAATGTTTTAAGAGAAATTTATTTTCGACTCAGTTTATAATATAGAAAATTTTCCATGAATGAACTTTCTTGATGAAAAAGAAATTAATGGAAAAAAAATAACTTTAACTTTATTGGGAAAAGAAAAAAATCACTACAGCACAAACGAATAATTTGGGATGAACTTTATTCTGAGAAAAAAGATTACTATCTGAAGATTTTTGGGAAAACATTGCATTCAATCATGAAAAATAAAAAGAAAAAAAATTCACATCAAACTTTTCATTCTTGAATGTAGAATTGAGAGAAAAAAAACCATATCTAACCAAACCTAAAAAATAGTAAATTTGAATATTCGGTCGAGTTGAATTGATAACTAGATAATATTGGATAAATATAATTAAGTAAAATGTATAATTGCTGTGGGATTTAGTGGATTGAAACTTTACAGATATTCGAATCAATCCAAATTTATATTTTAATTTTATAAATTTCAAAATATATTTTAAATTTTAAATTTATTTTTAATATGATATTATTTTTTCTAAAATTTAGTAGTAATTTATATAAAATCATAGTCTATTATAATAATTGTTCCTGGAGAGAACAAACAAGATAAGTTAGGCATAAGAGTCACCTTACCCATGTAGTCCGCTATCTCCTCAATTGGCCTCTTCCCGATCGATACATGTCGGATTGGACCCATAAGGGGTTACCTGCAGAAGGGACTTCGAAGCTCAAGTAAGTTAAAACTCTCAAAAAGGTCATATATGTGATTAATGAATGCGTACCTTTAATTCGTGGGGTCCATGCGTATTTATAGAGCATTAATGATGTTTGGTTATCCCGTGGGCCGGGCCTTGACTTTGGGCTCTAACTTGGGCTGTGAGTGGGCCTGGGCCCTAATACAGGCCCTTAAGGCCTATTGAACGCGGGGGCTTCCATTTTATTAAGTCTTCAATGGCGGTATGATCCGTTTACTTCCAGACTTGTCGGTTGTCGTCCTTGGCCGCACACTGTCCTAGGTTGGCCGCTTTGTTGTTACCTTAACTTTTATCCAGTTATGAGTCTGAGTCTATGCCACCCCAAGTCGTGTACTTGGATTGTTTCCGGCATGTATGTGAGGGTTGTCATGTATATGATTAAATTGACCTAGGTCCGGTATAATAATCTTCTTTAAAATTATACATGTCATTGTTTTAAGTTAAAGATTTATTATATTTATATCGTTTATTCAAAATAATTTTTTTCATTAAAAAAATTTAATGTAGTATAAATTTGCAATTTGAAGAACTCAACTAAATTAACTTGCAAACCGAACAATCCAAATCAAACTAACTCAATAAATTAAATAGTCATACATGAATTTTAAAATATTATATTTGGATTATACTAAATTGGTTAAGTTAGATCCAAATATGAGCTAACGCAACCTTACTTCATGAGAAAAAAACGAATAATATCCATTTTTGTAAATTTTATAATAATTTACTTAAAATAATCTCATAATAGAATAAACAAATAAATATAATAAATTAAATACAATATAAAAATATTTACCTTTTTATTCTAACATAATAAATAATCAAAATATATAAATGTAGATAATAAATAAAATAAAATTAATCAATTTAAATTTTGATATTTTTAATACATTTTTATTTTGAAATATTTTTTGTTCAAATTATTCTATAGGTATACTAATATTCAACCAGATTTATTCTATTACATCAATCGTATCTACTACAATTTTTCATCTCAATTTCACTATCTTTCCTTGATTCAAACGACATCACTTTTATTTCTCTTTTTTCCTTTTTTAATATCAGGAACAAATGTCTAAAAATGACAATACACTTAGCTCATTTTAATAACAACTTATCTAGCTTATGTAAAATCCTAGATAATGACATTTTGGAATTGATAGTGGTTTAAAAAGAGTGAAACTCGATTATTTCAATATTAAAATATTTTAGTATAAATAGTTTTGTTATAAAGGAGTTTCATTATTTTAAAACACATCATCTCTCTAGAAACTACTTTTCTAGAGTTGTTTGACTTCTCTCTAAGAGTTTTCATCTTTTGTTCATCTGTTCAAAGATTGGAGACCACTAGGGTGATGCTCTTGGCGAGTTCTTCCTTTCTATTCGATTCGTTTCTTCAACCATATAAGTTAAAGTTCTGCTCATTTTCTTGTGGGTCTTCTCTATTTTGGTTTGCATGTGACCCCGCTTTGGTTGCATGTGACATTTTAATCATCAATATGAGTCTTTGTTGGTCAGTGATCATAACGGTAGGTCTTGATCGTTCTTGTGTTGTTCCTAGGTATAGATAGAGTGTCCTGTGGAGCTAAAGGTGTTTTGGTGTTCCTTAAGTTTATTAAGTTGTTTGAGCCCGTTGAGTCGCTTTGTTAGGTGAGGGAACCTAGTGTTGTTTTACTTTGTAGTGTTTTTCTAAATTAATCAATGCATGTTGATGAATTTGATTTATGATGAGTATGGTTGCTTTTGCTTGTATGGTTTGAATTTTGTTTCTCATAGCTGAATCCACAAGTTGTGGAAATATCCACTAGTTACTCGTGAAATTCGTTGTTTGAATTATGCTTCTTTTAGTTGAATCCATAGGTTATGGAAATATCCATTGGTTACTTGTGGAACACGTTGGTGTGAATTTTGCATCCTAAAGCCAAACTTACGGGTTGTGGGAAAATCTACAAGTTACTTATGGAACATTCTGTTTGTTTTCTTCACCTTTAACATGAACTCTCATCTCCCCTTTATCATGTGTGATATTTGTGTTTTTCTTTATGTTTATGAAGTTTTACTAGTTGTTTTTGAACATTGATGTTACATAGTGCTTATTACATAAAATTATGAAATATGATATGTGAATATGATGAATGAGTTGTGTATGATTGTTTGGTACGAGGAACTCGGTGTGAGGTCGTGTTTTATAAAGAAGGGATGAGGTTATAATTATGAAAGAGAATCAGAGGAATGAAATGGTTAAAGTTGAATTGCATATTTGTTTTGAGTGTTGGCTTCTAAGGAAGTGTGATGGTTTTAAGAGAGTGAAAATGGATCTTAATGGAAGGGAATGAGAAAAGTTGATTTGAATTGTTTGTTGCATAAGGGTTGTGCTTCTAAGGAAGAAATGCAGTCCTCACTAGTAGGTTTTTATGCATTGGTTAGGGATATGTGTTGGCCAGAAGCTATCTTATACTCTAATAGGTTTACAAACTCATATAGAATGTCATGGCCTAGGTGGTGAAAGGTTAAGGAGGTTCTTATGGCAGGATTAGGGGTGGGACCACTAATTTGTCGATGCCATAAGTAACTTACCCTATCCAGAAGAAATTTATTCATGTTGGTTAAGCCAAGTGGAGCCAAGGCCTTTGCCGCAATCCACTTTTATGACAGGTGCACAACTTTTATGTCTGAGTCAATGCATAAATACGGATAATTGAGTCTAGAGAGTTTGTAATTATATGTTTGGTATTTCCTTTTATGAATGTTTGAAATATGTTATTTTATGATGTAATAATTATAATTGTTATATTTCTTTTATAAACTAGCTTACCCTTACATTTTTTGTCTTGTGTTGTTTATCTTTCTTTTGCGATGATCACCTAGTTGGTATGAGCAGATGAGGTTACAGGTTTAGGGGCACCTCTAGAGGATGAGGAACCATCGGTTAGGTTAGTGAAAGGTTTCTGAGTGTTGTAGTAAGTGGTTAACGTGTGTATAGAGCTTGGCTGGTTTTAGTTGGTTTGTATAAATGATATATTTTTATAGTCCTATCTTTTGTATGATTTTATTAATATATTTTATACAATTGGATCATCTGTTTTGAACATTATGATGAAAATCCAAGTTTTTTTTTCTTTAAGCTGCTGAAATTGGAATGTTACATCTTAACCTTCTAATATCTTATCTGGCTTAATCTTATATCATAGACATTTGGTTCTACTTTTAAAATACTTTTGTGTTGAAAGGGGGAGCTACTTCAACCTATATGAAGATGGTTTTGATTATGTCTAACAGTTTAGAATTAGTCCTGTTTGAGTTAGGTTCTGCATTAGGCTGTCAGTATGAGATTATCATATGTAAAACAAGCCTGCATTAAGCTATAATTAACCATCACACTTTTTCTTGTGCAGTCATGAATTGATTAGCTATTTAACTAATGGATTAGTTGAGGAAACTGCACTAAGGCAGTGAAAATACCCTCACGATAATCGATTAGGTAAATTCCTAATCCATTAATGACAGTAGAGAACTCTATATAAAAGTTGTTTTTGAAATCAGTTTCATGTGTGGAAAAATTACAAATCACTGAGAAGCATTCTAAGAAACTGCCCTTTGAGATTCACAAAGTTCTCAAACATTCTTGAACATCATTCAAGTGAGGATTCAAGGAGATTGATGGTTGATTCAACCTTGATGGGTCTAGCTTGAATCTAGGATCAAATTGACAAATCTGCACAACAATAGGTGTATTAATTTCTTGATTCTTTCTGATTGTATTTCTGATTACAGTTGTTTCACCGTGTGAAGTGAAGGCCTAGGTGCAATTGCGTGGAGGCATTGCTCCTAGGGGAGTTCTTGATTGATAGATCAAGATCCTTAGTTCTTAGGTTCTAGGATTATATAGATGTTCTTGTAATTCTTGGAACTTAATTGAGTTAGTGGAATCCTCCTAAGTGGGTTTACTTAGGAGAAGACTGGACGTAGATTCATCTTGAATCGAACCAGTATAAATTGTTGTGTCTTGATTCTTTCTTTTCTCTTACAATCTTTCTTGATTGCTTTAAATTAGTCCATTAACACAAAACTGCGAAATTTATTAATTGGATTATAAGACTTAAAGATACTTTCAAGATTTAACCTAACCAAGTGAAAGACTCATTAATCAATTTAGATACCTTTCTGGGTTGAGCTATTAGACATATATGTTTTAACAATTGGCACCAGAGCTGGTTAATCACACGATAATCCATTAGAAAGATCCTGATATGTCTAATACATCTCAAACCTTTGTTGAAGGGGCATCCATTAACAGGCCCCCTCTGTTTGCTGGTGAAAATTACACTTTTTGGAAAATTAGAATGAAAATTTTTCTTGAATCAGTGGACAAAGGGGTATGGAATTTGTGGTGAATTGACCTTTTAAACCAATTAAAATAGTGGATGGAGAAAATTTTCCCAAAGAATTCTCACAATAGACCCCTGATGAGAATAAGAGGGCACATTATGATGTTAGAGCCAAAAATATTATATCTTCTGCACTAACATTGGATGAATTTTACAGGGTATCTGTGTGTGAATCAGCCAAAGAGATGTGGGATGTCTTGGAAGTCACCCATGAGGGCACGAATGAGGTTAAAAGAGCAAGGAAGAATACTCTCATTCAAGAGTATAAGATGTTTAGAATGAAGGCTGGGGAAAGCATATGTGACGTATAGAAGAGATTTACACATATAGTAAATCACCTCTTAGCTCTTGGCAAGACTTTTGACAAAGAAGAAATGGATATCAAGATCTTGAAGAACTTGAACAGAACATGGTAGCCCAAAGTCACTGCAATTTCAGAATCCAAAGACCTCACTAGCATGAACATAGCTACACTCTTTGGGAAGCTAAGAGAACACGAACTAGAGCTTGGAAGACTCAAGGCAGAAGAGGATGGAGAAAAGAGGCACACAATAGCCTTGAAGAGTGCTGTAAAATCTGCAATTGAAGAAAGCAGATTTTGTATATGACTCTAATGATGGAAACTCTGACAATGAAGCCTTGAGTTTAATGGTGAAAAAGTTCTCAAAATTCTTGAAGTTTAAGAACAAAACTAACAACAGCTATGCAAGAAACAAGAAGCAGTCCAGATCTAGCACTCAAACCTGTTATGAATGTGCAAGACAGGACACATCAAGGAAGACTGCCCTGTGCTGAAAATGAAGCAGAAACTGGAAGAGAAAAATGAGGCAGAAAAGCACATGAAGAAAAAGAAAGCATACATTGCCTGGGAAGAAAAGGATTCCAGCACATCCAGTGAATTTGATGACAGCACTGAGGAAGAAAATAATTTGTGTATGATGGCTGGAACATGATCATCCAAAAGCAGTGTGAGTAGTTTCAAATCTGAACATGAGGAAAATAATTACTATGAACTGCTTGATGCTTCTAATGAACTGCAAAAGGAAGCTACAAAATTTCAAAAGTCAAATAGCAAGCGTAAAGGAGAGATTAAATGGCTTGATGATAGGGTAAAACAATTAGAAGAAGAAAATGAGAATTTGATAACTTGCTTAGAGAAATTAGAAAAATCTGAAAAGTATCTTAGGTCCAAATGTGAGCACTGCCCAGGGCAGCTAGAAAAGATAGAGTATTTGATGAAAACCCTCTCAAAATTCACCCTAGGAAGATCACACCTAGATGTTGTACTAGGATCTCAAAGGAGTGTGCTTAATAAAGAGGAAATTGGTTACAATGGCAATTTTAATCGATTAGGCCCTAGAAATTTTCTAAACATCAGTAAACCATCCTCTATCATTTGCACCTACTGCTCTAAACCTGACCATTTTTCTAATTCCTGCTACTTCAAAAACAGTGGGGTTCCTAAAGGGAAATTTAAATGGGTACCAAAGGCACTGCAAAACAGTCTAACACAAGAGGACCCAAGTTTACCTGGGTACCTGCTTCATCAAAATAATATGTTTTGCAGGAACATGCTGAAGCTAAGCAGACAATGTGGTATCTGGACAGCGGTTGCTCAAGACACATGACGGATGATAGCAAAAAATTCAGCAAAATCTCTCACAAGGCAAGTGGACATGTCACTTATGGTGACAATAACAGAGGTAAAATTCTGGGTACAGGTAAAGTAAGGTCCTCATCAACTGTAGAAATTAAGGATGTATTGCTAGTTGATGGACTTAAGCACAACTTGCTTAGTATTAGCCAATTGTGTGATAAAAATCTAAAAGTAACCTTTGAAGCTAATCACTGTTTAATCTGTCATGCATCCACAAATGAACTGGTGTTTGTTGGAAAAAGAATTCAGAACATATACATGGTAGACTTTGAAAACACTTCATTTGATTCTATTGCTTGTTTATTTGCTAAAAATGATGAACCTTGGATTTGGCATAAAAGACTTGCACACATACATATGGGGCACCTAAATAAGCTCGTGTCAAAGCATTTAGTCATTGGTTTGCCTGACATAAAGTTTAAATCAGATAAATTGTGTGATGCATGCCAAAAGGGTAAACAAGTAAAGACATCATTCAAGTCAAAACAACATATTTCCACCTCTAATCCATTAGAACTGATACATATGGATATGTTTGGGCCATCCAGGACCAGAAGCTTAGGTGGAAATTATTATGCACTTGTACTTATTGATGACTATTCTCAGTTTACCTGGACATTTTTTATCTCATCTAAGAGTAACACCTTCCAAGTCTTTAGGAAATTTGCCAAAGTTGTTCAAAATGAGAAAGATTTGAAAATCAAGTCTATTCGAAGTGATCATGGGGGTGAGTTTCAAAACGAATCGTTTAAAAAGTTTTGTGAACATCATGGAATCTCTCATAATTTCTCAGCTCCTAGAACACCACAGATAAATGGTGTTGTAGAAAGAAAAAATCGATCTTTAGAAGAGTTGGCAAGAACAATGCTCAATGACAACTCTTTGCCAAAATATTTTTGGGCAGATGTTGTAAGCACAACCTGCCACATGTTGAACAGGGTTCTAATCATACATGTTTTGAAACTCACACCATATGAAATCTTCAAAGGTAGAAAACCAAATGTATCTTATTTTAAAGCCTTTGGTTGCAAGTGTTTCATACTAAATAATGGTAAATCAAATCTTGGCAAGTTTGATTCTAAAGCTGATGAAGGCATCTTCTTAGGTTATTCCTTGACTAGTAAAGCCTATCGAGTCTATAATAAACGAACATTAACCATTGAGGAATCCATTCATGTTGCATTTGATGAGTTTATTGACAGTCAAGCTAATTCCTCTGGTCCAAGAAACAGTGCAGAATTAATTAGTACAGGTGTAGATTTGACACAACCTGAACCTGAAATAGTAGTATATCCATCATCTGGTGCAACTGTAACTTCATCCTCTGCAGTAGAACTGCCCACTGACTGGATTGTGCCTAAAAATATTTCTCTTGACAACATCATAGGAGATATCTCTAAAGGTGTTTCCACTCGCAGTCAGTTGGGCCAATTCTACTTGAACGTGGCATTTGTATCTCAACTTGACCCAAAATCAGTGAGTGATGCTCTCAAGGATGACCATTGGTTCCTAGCAATGCAGGACGAACTGGATCAATTCAAGAGAAATGATATCTGGGATCTAGTTCCAAGAACTAAAACTCAACAAATTATACGCACCAAGTGGGTCTTTCGCAACAAGTTGGATGATTCTGGTATGATCATTAAGAATAAAGCTAGATTGGTAGCCAAAGGGTATTGTCAAGAAGAAGGGATTGACTATGATGAGACCTATGCCCTTGTAGCACGACTTGAGGCCATTCGGATCCTCCTTGCCATTTCTTCCTTACTATAATTCAAGCTTTTCCAAATGGATGTGCAGAGTGCCTTTCTAAATGGCTTTATCAAGGAAGAAGTCTATGTGGCACAACTCCCTGGTTTCACAAACTATGAGTTTCCAGACCATGTGTATAAGCTAAAAAAGGCACTATATGGACTTAAGCAAGCACATCGCTCATGGTATGAAAGATTAAGTGAATTCTTGATACAAAGTGGCTTTCGAAGGGGGAAAGTGGACTCTACACTCTTCATCAAGAAAGCTAAAAATGATTTATTGTTTGTTCAAATATATGTGGATGACATCATTTTTGGCTCAATTAACACTCTCCTATGTCAAGAATTCTCCAAAAGCATGCAAGATGAGTTTGAAATGTCCATGATGGGGGAGTTGCATTTCTTTCTAGGTCTCCAAATCAAACAAGGAAAGCATGGTCTTTTCATTCATCAATCTAAATACTGTACTGAACTGTTAAAAAAGTTCAACATGGAAACTTGCAAGGAATCGTCAACTCCTATGGCTATAAACTGTTATCTAGATACTAACGCAACAGGTTCTGCAGTGGATCAAACTAAATATCGAGGAATGATCGGATCACTACTCTATCTCACTGCAAGTCGTCCAGACATTATGCACAACGTGTGTGTATGTGCCAGATTTCAGTCCTGCCCCAAAGAGTCTCATTTAACTACTATTAAACATATCCTTAAATACCTAATAGGCACTAGAAACCTTGGACTGTGGTATCCTCATGGTTCCACTATATCCTTGGTAGGATATAGTGATTCAGATTTTAGGGGTTGTAAAACTGACAGGAAGAGCACCAGTGGAACCTGCCATCTCTTAGGTTGCTCCCTAATCTCATGGCACTCCAAAAAATAGGCTTGTGTTGCCCTTTCCACTACCGAGGTAGAATATATAGTTGCTGGCAGCTGTTGTGCCTAGTCCATCTGGATTAAAAATCAACTTGAGGATTATGGCATCTACCTTGATCACATTCCTCTGAAATGTGACAATACCAGTGCTATAAATCTCACCAAAAATCTAGTTCTGCACTCTAAGACCAAGCACATTGAGATTCGGCACCATTTTATTAGGGATCATGTGTCAAAGGGAGAATGCAAGGTTGAGTACATTGACACACAAAATCAACTAGCAGATATCTTTACCAAACTTCTTGCCAGAGAAAGGTTTTACATTCTTAGAAATGAGTTGGGTATTTTAGATATCACTTGCTCTCATTAAACATTCCTAGCAAATTCTCTTCTGTTTTAATTCTTTCTTTACTGTTTTGTTATGTGTTTTGCCTGTTAAGTTCTTACTATGTATATTGTTATGTTTCATTTCCAGTCACATGCATATTGCATATATAATTCGCATAAATTCGTACATACCTGGTTCATTTTTTTCTGCATCTGTTGGTGTGCATTTTGAGTGCAGTGTGTGTAGCTGCTAGTTTAACCCTGGCCTTAATCCATTATCGTGCTCCATTCAGTAAGGCATTTCACCATTTATTTGCTTCCTAATCTCTAATGAGGATCCCGCTAAACCATTAAGTTAGTTTTTCTCTGCACCTCATGCTTCTTTTGCTTCCTACCCCAGGCCTCCTGTCTTCCCAAACCCTCTCTAAAACCCTAGGTTTTCCCCTTTCCCTTTCCATCTCTGCTCTATTCCTCGTTTAGCACCCATCACCCATCCATCATGGCATCTTCTTCCTCCTCTTGCAAGCGCATTAAGCGGATGGCAACCAAGCATCGAGATCTCGACATTGATGGTTGGATCAGTGACCCCGAAGCCCAGGCAAATTTCAACAGCTCCTTTCGCAATCGCAAAATCATCAACCATAAGCACGTCGAACTTCCTTTCTTCTGCACTCATGGTTTTTCCTTTCCCGAGCTCCTTTCTTTCCAAAGTTTGGAGGTTTTCGTCCAACTCAAGGGTGATGTCTACCCAGATCTGGTTAGGGTTTTCTACGCCAACCTTCAATGTGAAGAGGATCTTCTCACTTCGCGTGTCAAAGGGTAAACATTGTCTTAACCCCAAAAATTTAGACCTCTATTGCTGGTTTTCGGATAGCGGGCATTCTGGCACATCGCGGGTTTCCTGGGGCAAACCGCCTGGACATCTACCAAGCCTGTTTGAGGGATCCCACTACCAAACGCGATTACAGCATCTTTCACGCTAGTGGGACGAAGAAGGACGAACGGGTACTCGCGTTCATTATTGCTTGGATTCTGGTTCCACGAAATGGCAATCACGCTCAACTCACAACTGAGGATGTCTTCCTCATCCACGCCTTCAAGTCCAACATTCTCATCGATTGGTCTGAAGTCGTCTCTGATACGATGCAAAAAGCTTTCAAGCTACATAACTACCCCCTGCCCTACGCTGTATTTCTGTGCAAAGTCCTTGAACACTATGAGGTTGATTTCTCTAGAGAAGCTTCCTATACTCCGAATCACACTAGTCTGATTGGCGCCAATGCCCTTCATCATATGGGAATGGCATTTCGAGGAAACATCTGGTGCTTCAAGGATGAACTTGATACCGACCTTACTGATACTGCTGAACCCTCCTTTGCGGCCTCCAAAACCCAATATGAGTAGGAAATGTTGTGCATGATCACTATGCTTTTCGATCATCATCACACCTGGATGTCTAAGTTGGATTCTATTGAGCATCAACTCTTCTCTGTTCAAGAACAACTTGCTCTACTCAATATTGGTCGTGATCCTCCCAACCCATAAGCTGTTGCAGACTCTGCAGAAGGAAGTGAGAGCGAGAAGTTTGAAGATGCCACTAACGATGAATAACTCAGTCTAATCCCCACACACCAGCTTTTGTTTAACCACCCTTAGGCTTTCCTTTTGCGTCCTTTAGCCTTAGGTGCTTTTAGTCCTTCGTGAGGAGGTGTGTGTGTTAATTTTTAGCTATCCTCACATAGTTCCTTTAGTTTGGGACTCCTTTCGTTGGGCTTGTAACGCAATATGTACTCTGCTTAATCTGCTTACTGTGCTTACTTGTTGAATGCTTAATGCTTGCACTGTCACTTGTTGCATATTGTGCATATTTGCATTGTTTGCCTGTACTGCTATTTTCTGCTGTTTTATGCTGCTTTGGCCACACCCCTATTTTTTTTGCTAATGTCCAAAGGGGGAGAAAGTTGTGCAAGTGTGTTGTTTTTATGTGTTGTGCAGTTGTGCTATTTTTTATGTGTTGCAGGGCATCAACTGTTGATGGTATCACAGGATAAATTTTGGCCATCATTAAAAAGGGGGAGATTGTTGAAAGGGGGAGCTACTTCAACCTATATGAAGATGGTTTTGATGATGTCTAACAGTTTAGAATTAGTCTTGTTTTAGTTAGGCTGTGCATTAGGCTTTCAGTATGAGATTATCATATGTAAAACAAGCCTGCATTAAGCTGTAATTAACCATCACACTCTTTCTTGTGCAGTCATGAATTGATTAGCTATTTAACAAATGGATTAGTTGAGGGAACTGCACTAAGGCAGTGAAAATACCCTCACGATAATCGATTAGGTAAATTCCTAATCCATTAATGACAGCAGAGAACTCTGTATAAAAGCTGTTTTTGAAATCAGTTTCATGTGTGGAAAAATTACAAATCATTGAGAAGCATTCTGAGAAACTGCCCTCTGAGATTTCCAAAGTTCTCAAGCATTCTTGAACATCATTCAAGTGAGGATTCAAGGAGATTGATGGTTGATTCAACCTTGATGGGTCTAGCTTGAATCTAGGAGCAAATTGACAAATCTGCACAACAATAGGTGTATTCATTTCTTGATTCTTTCTGATTGTATGTTTTATTACAGTTGTTTCACCGTGTGAGGTGAAGGCCTAGGTGCAATTGCGTGGAGGCATTGCTCCTAGGGGGAGTTCTTGATTGGTAGATCAAGATCCTTGGTTCTTAGGTTCTAGGATTATATAGATGTTCTTGTAATTCTTGGAACTTAATTGAGTTAGTGGAATCCTCCTAAGTGGGTTTACTTGGGTTTACTTAGGAGAAGATTGGACGTAGATTCATCTTGAATCGAACCAGTATAAACTGTTGCGTCTTGATTCTTTCTCTTCTCTTACAATCTTTCTTGATTGCTTTAAATTAGTCCATTAACACAGAACTGCGAAATTGATTAATTGGGTTATAAGACTTAAAGATACTTTCAAGATTCAACCTAACTACGTGAAAGACTCATTAATCAGTTTAGATACCTTTCTGGGTTGAGCTATTAGACATATCTGTTTTAACATTTTGTACGAATGGGTAAAATATTTAAGGTTTCACAGAAAAACTTGTAGGAAATACTTGCAAATTTTATAATTTTGTAGAAAATAATTATTCATGAAGGAATTAGCAGCGAATTAAAACTCTTAGAAAAAATAACAAAAAAAATCTTTTCTTGCAAAATTTTATAAAAAGATTATAGGAAAAATCTCATGAAATAATAATTCTATTAGTGATAAATTTTCGATTATATTTTTTTTTTCAATGTAAATAATTATAATATGTACAAAAATTTATCTTCTATTTTATTTCACAATCTTTTTTAATAAAAAAAATTGAAGTAAAATGTATTTCTTATTCTTGTTAAAGATTGCTATACTTCAAAGATGATTGATAGATTTTTTAAATTTGAATAATTAAGAGTATTAATAATAAAATACTGAACACGATTTGATACATATCTAGTTGTTTAAGAATACGGATTTGATCCACATATAATTGTTTAAGAATACCCTTAAAATCAAACAAAAGGTTTGTGAAACTCAAATCTAACAATTCTCATTTAATAATAATAATAATAATAATATATTTATAAGTCTAATAAATATTTCTTTAAAAATTTAATCTTATAACATACGTTAAATAAAATTGATTGAAATTTAACAATTCTCATTTAATAATAATAATAATATATTTATAAGCCTAATCAATATTTCTTCAAAAAGTTAATCTTATCACATACGTTAAATAAAATTGATTGAAGAACATGAAACATCTGAAAGAGACAATAAATGAATTAAATTTATTATAGAAAGAAAAACACATATAACGACAAAATGATACATCAATAATATTTATAAAAGAATTAAATATTTTAAATTATTTTAAATTTAAAAATTTGATGCGTTTATAGAATTTAAATTGTTTAGCGAGTCTTAAAATACTCTTATGTACACTGATTTCAATGTTTAAGATATATCAAAGTATATTTTAAAAGCTCAATAAAAAAATAACACAAAAATTTCAGCAGAAAACTTGAATTCATATTTATATGTGTCTTCTAAATCTAAATTAAATTAATGGATTAAATATGTTTTTTATCATTTCACTTCCAATGAAAATTTTTCATTGGAATTAGTCCCTCCTTAGGACGTTATACCAATTTAGTCTCCTATATTTAGAAATGTGAGGATTTAGTCATTTTAACGAAATTTTGGATATTTATTTGACGTTTCAGATGTATTTTATAGCTAATAAACTTAACCAATTTTTATTAAAAGGAATAAATCCACACAATTCTCAAGTTGGCAGATTAAATTTGATCAAAATTTCAAGGAGGGACTAATTTCATTTTTCACTAAAAGTCAAGGCACCAACAACATATTTAACTCTATATTAATTTTTTTACAAGTCTATTATGTAACATATCTTATAATTATATTTATAAATTTTGTATATCATATCATTTATGTGAATCTTCTATACTATTTACAAGGTTAATTATGTTTTTTGTTCTTTACCTTTCGATGAAAATTGTAATTAGTTCCTTTTCAAAAATTTTAGTTTCATGTAATCTTCAAACTTTATAAATACATTGAATTTATTCATTTTAATATTAGAAATACATTTCAACCGTCAAATAAACTTAAAAAAATTATATTAAAATAAATAAATTCATGCATTTCTAAAGATGATAACTAAATTGAGTCACAATTTTGAAAATGAACTAATTCCAATTTTTATTAAATATAAAGGAATTTAAAAAAACCAAATACATACCTAAATAAATGACTTACACATCTAAATAGTTGTGACATATCTAATAAATATGCTCCACTTAAGTAAAATTTACTTGAAGAAAAAAAAAACAACATAAAACTATTTTCCTTTCCTATAAACACTTGTTTTTTAATAAAATAATAAATAAATAAATTCTTAACTAACATACAACTAAAACAAAAAATTATCATAATTAAATTGTAAAGACTAACAATAAAATCAGGTTTACAACTTATTTCATATTTAAATATTTGAAATAAACCGTCTATAAACGTGTAAAATTTATTATAAAAAAAAAACACATATAACGACAAAATAATCATACAATAATATTTATAAAAACATTAAATATTTAAAATTATTTTAAATCTATAAATTTGATGCGTTTAAAATTTTGATTTTTTTAGCAAATCTTAAAATACATTGATATTAATGTTTAAGATATTTGAAACCCACAGTCTATTTTGTGTCTGACATGATTTGATACATATATATTTGTTTAAGAATACGGATTTGATCCATATCTAATTGTTTAAGAATATTCTTAAAATCAAACAAAAGGTTTCTCAAACTCAAATCTAACAATTATTATTTAATAATAATAATAATATATTTATAAGCTTAATAAATATTTCTTTAAAAAGTTAATTTTATCACATATGTTAAATAAAATTAATTGAAATCTAACAATTCTCATTTAATAATAATAATAATAATATATTTATAAGCCTAATAAATATTTTTTTTAAAAGTTAATCTTATCACATACGTTAAATAAGATTGATTGAAGAACGTGAGATCTCAAAGGGAAAATAAATGAATAAAATTTATTATAGAAAGATAAACACATATAACGACAAAATGATAAATCAATAATATTTATAAAAGAATTAAATATTTAAAATTATTTTAAATTTATAAATTTGATGTGTTTATAGAATTTGAATTGTTTAAAGTACACCTATGTATACTGATTTTAATGTTTATGATATATCAAAGTATATTTTAAAAGCTCAATAAAAAAACTCATCAAAAAACTTGAATTCATGTTTATATGTGTCTTCTAAATCTTAAGTTAAATTAATGGGTTAAATATATTTTTGATCCTCTCACTTACTATGAAAATCTTTAATTGGAATTAGTCTCCCCTAAAAAACTTTAGATCAATCTAGTCTTTCATATTTAGAAATGTTTGGATTTAGTCATTTTAACAAAATTTTGATACATTTATTTGATGTTTCAGTTACATTTTACAACTAATAAACTTAACCAAATTTTATTAAAAGGAATAAATTCACACACTTCTCAAGTTGGGAGATTAAGTTTGATCAAAATTTTAAGGAGAGACTAATTTCAATTTTCACTAAAAGTAAGGCACCAACAACATATTTAACTCTAAATTAATTTATTTACAAGTCTATTATATAACATATCTTATAATTATATTTATAAATTTTGTATATCATATCATATATGTTCATCTTCTACACCATTTACAAGGTTAATTATGTTTTTTTGTTCTTTACCTTTTGGTGAAAATTGTAATTAGTTCCTTTTCAAAAAATTTAGTTCCATGTAATCTTCAAACTTTATAAATACATTGGATTTATTCATTTTAATATAAGAAACACGTTTGAACCATCAAATAAACTTAAAAAAATTATATTAAAATGAGTAAATTCATGCATTTCTAAAGATGATAACTAAATTGAGTCACAATTTTGAAAATGAACTAATTCCAATTTTTATTAAATATAAAGGAATTTAAAAAAACCAAATACATACCTAAATAAATGACTTACACATCTAAATAGTTGTGACATATCTAATAAATATGCTCCACTTAAGTAGAATTTACTTGAAGAAAAAAAATTAAACAACATAAAACTATTTTCCTTTCCTATAAACACTTGTTTTTTAATAAAATAATAAATAAATAAATTCTTAACTAACATACAACTAAAACAAAAAATTATCATAATTAAATTATAAAGACTAACAATAAAATCAGGTTTACAGCTCATTTCACATTTAAATATTTGAAACGAACCGTCTATAAACGCGTAAAATTTATTATAGAAAAAAAAAACACATATAACGACAATAATTGTAAGTATTTCCTGCAAATAAAAGTTTTAAAACAAAATTGGTATGAAATATGAGTTTTTTTAGTAGTGTCTTAAAGACTAACAATAAAATCAGGTTTACAACTTATCTCACATTTAAATATTTGAAACCAACAATCTATAAACACATAAAATTTATTATTGAAAGAAAAACAAATATAATGAGAAAATGATCGATCAATAATATTTATAAAATAATTAAATATTTTAAATTATTTTAAATTTATAAATTTGATGCATGTATAGAATTTGAATTGTTTAGCGAATCTTAAAATACACTTATGTACACTAATTTTGATGCGTAAGATATATCAAAGTATATTTTAAAAGTTCAATAAAAAAGTAACACAAAAATTCAACAGAAAACTTGAATTCATATCTATATATGACTTCTAAATGGGTTAAATATATTTATGATTTTTTAATTTTCAAGAAAAATTAGAATTACTCGTTTCGTACAACTTTAGACATATTTGGTCTCCCATATTTAAAAATACGTGAATTTAGTCATTTTAACAAAATTTTGGTAAGTTTATTTAAATTTTGAAATGCGTTTCTCACCTAATAAACTTAACAAAATTTGATTAAAAAGAATAAAGCCGCCCATTTCTAAATTATTTTGAAGATGAAATTGGGTCAAAATTTCAAGGAGGGACTAATTTCAAATTTCACTAAAAGTCAAAGCACCAAAAATATATTTAATCCTAAATTAATTTATTTACACGTTTATTATTTAATATATCTTATAATTAATTTTTAAATTTTGTATATCATACCACATATGTGCATCTTCTATGTCATTTAAAAGGTTAAATATGTTTTTGGCCTTTTACCTTTCGGTGAAAATGAGAATTAGTTTCTTTTCAAAAAAATTAGTTCAATGTAATTCCCAAACTTTAGAAATGCATGAATTTATTAATTTTAATATTATAAATGTGTTTCAATCATCAAATAAACTTAACCAAATTTAGTTAAAATGAGTAAATTCATACATTTGTAAAGATGATAACTAAATTGAGCAATAATTTTGAAAATAAACTAATCCCAATTTTTACTAAAAGTTATGGAATTTAAAAGAACCAAATACATACCTAATTAAATCTCTTACACATCTAAATAGTTATAATATGTTGAACTTAAGTAGAATTTGCTTAAAGAACATAAAACTATTTTCATTTCCTATAAACACTTGTTTTCCAATAAAATAAAAAAAACATTCTTAACTTACATACTACTAAAACAGAAAAATCAGAACTAAATTATAAAAATTAACCATAAAATCATGTTTACAACTCATCTCACATTTAAATATTTAAAACTGACAGTCTATAAACGCATGAAATTTATTATAAAAAGAAAAACACATATAATGACAAAACGATCAATCAATAATGAATTAAACATTTAAAAAATCATTTTAAGTTTATAGATTTGATTTGTTTATAGAATTTGAATTTTTTAGCAGTCTTATACTACACTACACTTATTTTAAATTTTAAGATATATAAAAGTATATTTTAAAAGCTAAAAAAAATTCAAAAACTGAGTAGAAAACTTGCATTCATATTTATATATGATTTCTAAATCTTAAATTAAATCAATGGGATATGTTTTTATCCGTTAACTTTCGATGAAAATTTACAACTTTAGACTAATTTAATCTTTTATATCTAAAAATGCATTTAATAATTTTAACAAAATTTTTGGTAAATTTATTTCATGTTTCAAATGCGTTTCGCAGCTAATAAACTTACAAAATTTTATTAAAAAGAATAAATCCACCAATTCTAAAGTTTGGAGATTAAATTGGGTCAAAATATTAAGGAGTGACTAATTTTAATTTTCACTATAAGTTAAGACACAAAAAACATATTTAATTCTAAATTAATTTATTTACATGTCTATTATGTAATATATCTTTTAATTAAATTTATAAATTTTGTATATCATACCACATGTGTGCATCTTCTATACTATTTGAAAGGTTAAATATGTTTTTGGCTTTTTACCTTTATGTGAAAATTATAATTAGTTCCTTCTAAAAAAATTTAGTTCAATGTAATTCCTAATTTTTAGAAATGCATGAATTTATTCATATTAATATTAAAAACACGTCTAAAATATTAAATAAACTTAACATATCTAAATAAATTCATACATAAATAAATCACTTACACATCTAAATAATTGTGACATATCTAATAAATATGTTGAACTTAAGAAGAATTTACTTGAAGAAAAAAAAAATGAAAGAACATAAAACTATTTTCATTTCCTATAAACAATTGTTTTTCTATAAAATAAATAAATAAATAAATTATTAACTGACATACAACTAAAACAGAAAATCATAATTAAATTATAAATACTAACAATAAAATCAAATTTACAACTCATCTTAAATTTAAATATTTGAAACCAAACGTCTTTAAACGTGTAAAATTTATTATAAAAAAACACATATAACAACAAAATATCAATCAATAATATTTATAAAAGAATTAAATTTTTAAAATTATTTTAAATTTATAAATTTGATGCGTTTAAAAATTTGAATTTTTTAGCTAATCTTAAAATAGACTAATTTTAATGTTTAAAATATATCAAAGAATATTTTAAAATTTCAATAAAAAATAAAACAAAGAAGTAGAAAACTTGAATTCATATTTATACATGTCTTCTAAATGTTGAATGAAATTAATGGGTTAAATATGTTTATATCCTTCAACTTTGAAAGAAAATCATAATTATTCCCTCCTTAAAACTATAAATGTATTTAGTCTCTCATATTTAAAAATGCGTGAATTTAGTCATTTTAACGAAATTTTGTTAAGTTTATTAGTTGAGCACCACATTTGAAAATTCAAATAAACTTACCAAAATTTTATTAAAAATAATAAATACACCCATTTCTAAAGTTTGAAGATTAAATTGGGTCAAAATTTCAAGGAAAAACTAATTTTAATTTTCACTAAAAGTTAAGGCACCAAAACATATTTAATTATAAATTAATTTATTTTCATGTCTATTATGAAATATATCTTTTAATTAAATTTATAAATTTTGTATTTAATACCACATATGTGCATCTTTTATACCATTTAAAAGGTTAATATTTTTTTTGCCTTTTACCTTTCGGTGAAAATTAAAATTATTTCCTTTTCAAAAAATTTAGTTCAATGTAATTTCTAAACTTTAGAAATGCATGAATTTATTCATGTTAATATTAGAAACATGTTTGAAATGTCAAATAAATTTAACAAAATTTAATTAAAATGGATAAATTCATGCATTTCTAAAAATAAGAACTAACTTGAGCATAATTTTGAAAATAAACTAATTTTAATTTTTACTAAAAATTAAAGAATTTAAAAGAACCAAATACACACATAAATAGTTGTGACATATATAATAAATATGTTGAACTTAAGTGGAATTTACTTGAACAAAAAATTAAAGAACATAAAACTATTTTCATTTCCTATAAACACTTGTTTTCCAAAAAAATAAATAATAAATAAATTCTTAGATGACATACTACTAAAACAGAAAAAATCATAATTAAATTATAAAGATTAACAATAAAATCATACTTACAACTCATCTCACATTTAAATATTTAAAACTGACACTCTATAAACGCGTAAAATTTATTATAGAAAGAAAAATACATATAACGACAAAATATCAATCAATAATATTTATAAATAAATTAAATATTTAAAATCATTTTAAATTTATAAATTTGATTTGTTTATAGAATTTGATTTTTTTAGCGAGTCTTAGAATATACTTATGTTCACTGATTTTAAACTTTTAAGATATATAAAAGTATATTTTAAAAGCTAAAAAAAAAAACACAAAATACTCACTAGAAAACTTGAATTCATATTTATATTTGACTTCTAAATCTTAAATTAAATAATGGGTTAGATATGTTTTTTATCTATTAATTTTGAGTGAAAATTGGAATTAGTCTCTCCTTATAACTTTAGACCAATTTGTCTACCATATCCAAAAATGCGTGGATCTAGTCATTTTAACGAAATTTTGGTAAATATATTTGATATTTCAAATGTGTTTCTCAACTAATAAATTTAACAAATTTTTATTAAAAAAAATAAATCCACCCATTTTTAAAGTTGGAGAATTAAATTGGGTCAAAATATTAAAGAAGGATTAATTTCAATTTTCACTACAAGTTTAGGCAACAAAAACATATTTAACTCTAAATTAATTTATTTACAAGTCAATTATGTAATATGTCTTATAATTAAATTTATGAATTTTGTATATGTGCATCTTCTATGTTATTTTAAAAGTTGAATATGTTTTTGGTTCTATAACTTTTGATAAAAATTAGAAATAATTCCTTTTCAAAAATTTTAGTTTAATGTAACTTCCAAACTTTAAAAATGCATGAATTTATTCATTTTAATATTAGAAACATATTTGAGACATTAAATAAACTTAACAAAATTTAACTAAAATAAGTAAATTGATGCATTTTAAAATATGAGAACTAAATGGAACTATAATTTTAAAAATAATCTAATTTTAATTTTCACTTAAAATTACAAAATTTATGAAAACCAAAATAAATAAATTCTTAACTTACATGCTACTAAAACAGAAAAATCATAATTAAATTATAAATTTTAACAATAAAAACATGTTTACACCTCATCTCACATTAAAAAAGTATTAATTATATTCAGTTCAAACCCAAGACACTTCTAACTTGGTCTGTCTTACCAAGTCACCCTCTCTCTCTTTCCATTCCTTCCATGTGTATATATATATATATATATATCCCCTCTTCCCTTTTTCTTCCACCCTTCCAATTGCATTCACTCCCTTCTCTTTTTCATCACATGGCACTGTGATTTCACTCTCCAATTTCCCTATCCCAAATCTCTTTCTCCATCATCAAATGGCTGTGGAACTCATGGGGTTCCCCAAAATCGATGATCAAAAGGCCATCCAAGAGGCTGCATCGGAAGGCCTCAAGGGCATGGAACACCTGATCCGAATCCTCTCCCACCAACCCTCTCACTTGAACACCGACCTCACCGACGTTACCGTCTCCAAGTTCAAGAAACTCATCTCGCTCCTCAACCGAACCGGCCACGCTCGCTTCAGACGTGCTCCGGTTCAGCCTCAGGTTCAGCCCCCTGAACCGGTTCAAACCCCCGAGCCCATTCAAACCCTCGCACCGGCTCACAATCCTCCCTCTGCGCCGCTCCATCTTCCTCCCCCGCAAACGGCCAACCTCTCCCTGCCGGCGCTCTTCGCGTCGCCGGCGCCGGTTCACCATGCCTCCGGGAGCGTCACGCTCGACTTCACCAAGCCGCACAACGCGCTCCGCAACTCCAAGGCCAAGTCCGTGGAACTCGAGTTCTCCAAGGAGACCTTCAGCGTCTCCTCCAACTCCTCCTTCATGTCCTCCGCCATCACCGGCGACGGCAGCGTCTCCAACGGCAAGATCTTTCTCGCCCCGCCGCCGCCTCCTCCCGCGACTGCCGCCGGGAAACCGCCGACCTTCAAGAAACGCTGCCTTGAACACCGCGAGCACTCCGACGACGTCTCCGGATCCGGCAAGTGCCACTGCGTGAAGCGAAGGTACACCGCGTTTCACCCTAACGTAACCCCCTCCCAATTGTTGACTAGAACTGTTATATTAAATAAGTAATCCAATTTTTTTTAAAATTTAATTCTGAAATAGGAGTATTCATTGATACACTAAAAGATGCGTGTCATAACATAACTATTCAAAGTTTTTGACCAGTCTCTTTTATTCTTAAAAGTCTAATTTGGTTCACGAGAAACCAAATTTACCGAGTTTAATTTGATGTGTGGTAAATAAATTTATTAATTTCTGTTTTTGTATCTAATTTTAATAAAGTAATAAAATTAGGTTAATTAATTAATTAATTAATGAAGATAATGTTTTAAAGAGTGAGATTAGGGGGGGGCGTTGAAGTGTGGTGTTTGTGAAGTAATCACGTGAGTGGGGTAAGGCAGCGTTTGGGAGTCAACGATTTGGGTAGTGGTGCAGTTAAATGCATTAATAGGTACACCACGCGTGATGGTGACACGACAACATAGGGTTCCTGTGCTGTGCCTCTGTCTGGTGTCTCCCTTGTCCAGAAGCCGGTTTTTAGAAATTCCTGTCTCACAAACAACTCCGACAATTTCAACCTTCCCAAACTCAACCTTCTCTTGTCGTTTTTTTCTTCCCGCTTTTCACCCTTGACCTTCCATTTTTTTATATGCTACTTTTTTTATATATTCAAAACCAAAATAATACAATGCCGTTAAAACGAGGAAATTTTTAGTAATTTTTTTATATTATTATACTTTATTCACCCTGACTTTGTTTGTTTATTTATTTTTCTTTTAATAAAATAACAAGTTTTACGTTTTCTTACGTGTTTCTATAATTTGTTTATTTTAAACATATTTTTATTAAGTAAATTGTAACCGCTTCCTTGAAAATTACGTATTATTATACAGATTATATTAAGAAGAGTTTGGAATTGAAAGTCAATATAGTTTTTTATTTTATTTTATTTATGCGTACACAATACTTAATTAATTATTTGTGTTCAGGAAAAATAGGGTGAAGAAGACTGTGAGAGTGCCGGCGATAAGTTCAAAGATCGCCGATATTCCACCGGACGAGTACTCGTGGAGGAAGTACGGTCAGAAACCGATCAAGGGCTCACCGTACCCTAGGTGAGTGATGTTGATTCTAAGCCGTACATTTTGCTGACTTTCATCTCAAAGACTCGTTCTCTGACGTTGATTTTTTTTTCTTTTTTTTGTGATCAGGGGGTATTACAAGTGCAGCACGGTGAGAGGGTGTCCCGCGAGGAAACACGTGGAGCGCGCACCAGACGATCCGGCGATGCTGATTGTGACGTACGAGGGGGAGCACAGGCACGCGGTTCAGGCCGCGATGCAGGAGAACGCAGCCGGAGTGGTGGGTTTGGTGTTCGAGTCAACGTAGAAAGTGGAATAACATTAAAAATTTGGGAGGTGGAGGACTTTTTTTTTAAGTATTATAATTTTTGGAAAGTGTAGTTGGAACCATGGTTGCTTTGTAAATTTCTTTTATTTATTAGTATTATTAGTATTATTATTATTATTATTATTATTATAATGTTTAGTTTCATAGATAGGTGAAAATTGGAATCTCAAAGTTATTTATTCTATCCCTTTGCCAAAAGTCTTGAGAGTTATGATTCTTTATGATTTCGTATTGGGAGGAGGTGGTATCCGAGGCAGGCTCACTCTCTTTTTTATATACTCATCAAATAAACCAATCATTATTTTTATTTTATTGCTCTGACTTTCGTTCACAAGTCACCCAAATTAAATGCCATGAATCATCACACATTTTTTTATTTTTTACTAATTTTATGTTAAATATTTTTAATTGATAAAATAATTTTCCCATGAATAGTTGCTTTTACTTTTTCTTTTCACCGTTTTTAATAACAAGTGGTACGTTAAAGGGTTGAACTTTGAATTCCTTTTGTGGAATTCAAAGTCGAAACATTAAGATGGTTAAAGTGAGGTGGAAGAGACTCTTCATCTTTAATCCTTGTTCCCTTTCTACCTCACTTACTTCTACTTTGAAAAATATTATTATATCAACTTTTTATACTTACAACATCTAAATATTCTTTTGTTTTCTCTTTCAAAATTAGTACATTTCAAACTATAATGAACTAATATTATGTATAAATTTATTCCAATATTTCTTAACCAAAACCTAGATGAAAATTTTATTTAATACTATGTGAGAGATGAATTATCATCGTTGGTTAAAGGACTTTTTTTTATTTATTTATTAATGATAATCATTTTATGGAAAAGTTATCATCACTCAATACTAGCATAGCTTTTAAGGAGTGTTGGTCTTCCAACTTCCTTAGTAAGTTTATGGTTTTTTTTTTCTTTAAATTATTGGTGATTAAAGGAGATACAATTGTTTTTGTTTTATATTATTTTTAAAGTAAGAGTGATGCAATATTATTTTTAAAGTAAAAATGATACAATAAGTAAAATTTACCGTAAAAGAATATTCGTGTGAATATTAAAATTATACTACGTATTATTATAGTTACTTCAAAATTATTGGTTCTAACAATAAAAAGGTGGTAAGAAAAAAATAGGAATATTTTTGACAAAAAAATGACATATTCAATAATGAAAAACGAATAGAAAATTAAACATCAAACTTTCCATTCTTACATGCAACGGAAAGCAAAGGAAGTACACTTTTGTAAATTTATAATAATTTATACTTAAACTAATTTCATAAACCGCATAAACAAACGAATGTAACCAATTAAAATTAAATTAAATGTAATGAAACATTTATTCTTTTATCCTAACACATGGTAGTAAATAGTTAAAATATATAAATATAAATAATAACAATTAAATAATAAATAATAAATAAAAATAATTTTTAATTTTAATTTTGATATTTTTAATGTATTTTAATTTTAAAATGTAGTTTTTTATAAATCATTCTTTAAATAATAAAAAAATATTCTATAACATTAACAAAATCTACTACAAACTTTCATCACAATCCAAACATCATTTTTCAGTATCTTTTCTTTCAACTTTTTTAATCGAAAACACATTCCATTATGAATAATGAATAAGAGAGGCTTTGGCACAGAAAAATACCTGCTCCCACCATATTTTTGTAAACAAGTAGTGCATGTGCGGTGACCGTTGAATTTTAACTTCTCACACACTTCAACTAAAACACTCACATTTTTCATACAAAACCTTTGTTGCTATTCATTCCACAAAAATATATATATATTTTATTGAAGAAAGAAAAACCAAAACTTGTCTGGACCAATTGTTTACAAGAAATAACTATTTCACATAAAAAATTCCCTAAAAAAACTATGTTTTTTTTATATAATGAAATGAAATTAAATATATAAATAAAGCAAGTATTTGTATTCTTATTGTTGTGTTTCTAAACAAACAAATAACAGACAACATTTTAGAACTCAAAAAGCATATACTTAAGGAAGTTGTTAATCTTGAATGAATATTTAAAGTTCTGAGTGTCAAAAGTTACCCAAACTTGCACAAGGTGGGTTCTCTCTATTGAACCAAAAGTCATGAAAATTAAAGTTGCATGTTACCAAAGATGGCACAGCTAGTGGTCAAATTGAATTCTAAATTGAGGATTGAAAAGCAAATGCCTAACCACCTATTTATAGAAAAACAAAGTTGATTTCTTTTTTTCATTTTTTATAAGAGGAAGACATCGTAATTTGTAGTTTAATATTGATTTGATACGCAGAAGAATGACACTTAATCTAATATGTAATATGATAAATAAGATTGAGAGATAATAGCTGATAAATTTGTTTTCACAAATAGAAAAAAAAAAGAAAATAAATAATTCCTAAGATCTGATTAAATAAATAAATAAAACAATAGAATGAACAAATAATACATAAAAGTTAATAACTGCGTTATAAAATTATAAAATTATAAAATTATAAAATTATAAAATTATAAAATTATAAAATTATAAAATTATAAAATTGTGAATTATGAAATTAAGAGACTATAACATTATGAAATTATAAAATTATAATATTAAGAAAATTATAAAATTATAAAATTACATGAGATAAAAACTAAGCAAATTGACGGGGAAAGATAATAGCCAAATCACCTCATTAAAGGTCATATAACCTAAGTATCACTGACTCAATTAGGAAGTTTTAAAATTTTTAGAATTCAATAGACCAAAATAATTTAATATCTTATAGTTTCACATCCCTTAGAAGTCAAGACCAATAATAGTTTAAATATACTTCTCTCTTTCCACCTTATGAAGAGCATTTTAAAGACAAAGTCGTCACTAATAACGGTTACAATACAAATATTCTTAATTGCCTAGCTACATGTGAGTATTTTGTGCTTAACCTCTCCAAGCTAAACACATGGATATTTCTTCATCAACAAGTCACTCATAACTTACATGCAAATGTTCTAAAAACATAAAGAATACAAAAAGGAGTTTGAATTATGTTAGTTAAAAACTTTTTTGGAAATCTCATGATCAAATCCAAAATTTGATGTATAAATATATTTTTGATCCCTTAACTTTCAATAAAAATTGAAATTAGTCTCCTAACTTTAGAAATGCGTATATTTAATCCTTTAAACCCGATTTTATTACGCTTATTTGACGTTTCAAACGCGTTTCATAATAATATTTGAGTTGTTTACACTGTTTGACCATTTTCATTTTAATGTTAGCTAAGAAACTATCATAAAACACATTTGAAACATCAAATAAACTTATACGATGTTTGAAAAAGGTCTTCAAGCAAAGACAAAATAAGCACAAGTTAGACAAAAGGATACTATGACTTTAAAAGCTCTAGAAGAAATGGATGCTACGTCTAAGGTTGAGCCAGACAACTCAACTGATAAGGAAATCTTCCTTGTGTCATGAAAGTTAAAGCAAATGCTTAAATGTAAAAGACAAGAAAAGAAAAGATTTCCTAGTAGAGAATGATCGATCTTTGAAGATATTCTCACTAGCCATAATTTGACCTTTAAGCAATATATGAAGCTAGATAAAAACTTTAAATCCTTTCTTTTAGAAAAATAAAATCTTAAGAAAAGTGAATTTGAAACTAGTGAGAAAGTGTCAAACCTAGAGAAGACTCAGATGTCAGACACAAAGAAAACTGAAAGTCTAGGAAAAATAACATGCTACAAAGGCAGAAACATTCACTAACACAACGAAGGCCTTTTATGTCTATTATTTTGATCTTTTTATGTCTATTTTAGGTCTGACGTTAATGTAGGCAGTGATGGATCTTGACAAAAAATGTTGGAGATGCCAAAGTAATATAATTTTGAGATCATTAAATTTAATAATTAGTATAATACTTCAAAGAATGGCTTCTCTACTAAATAATTTGATCATTAGTATAATGTTTCAAAATATGTGAAGAAGTAAAATCTATATTGTTTTCATTAATAGGTTCTTTTTTTATCACTTGTAAACGATGAATTTATTCTTTTATTTTTTTATCAATATATTTTTTTTTATAAATAATATTAAAAAATAATTTATCATAATCTAATAAAAAATTGAGACACATAATTATTAAAAGAAAAATATATTATAATCAAGTCACAATTAAAGATCAATTATGAAAAAACACATGATACATTATTTTTTTTATATTCATACAAAAATGAATAAAAAGCTGATGAGATAAAAAGTAATGTTTTCATTATCAAGTGAGATAAGAGACAAAAAAGGAAAAGGATAAATGAGAAATGAAAGCAAAAATAATCAGTTTGTGTCTAACTTTTTTTTTCTTCAAAGACAAAAAGAAAACATATGAGAATGAGAGATGATTACAATTTGTGAAAAAACTAAAAACACAATAAGAATGAAAATAAAAATTATCTTAATAAATATTGGTTTAATTACTTTTTTGATTCGTGTTTTTGTTTAAAAATGTTAAGTTGGTCCTCTAGTTTTTTTAGTCTCAATTTGGTTTCGTTTTTTGAAAAACTAATGCAATTTGGTCTTTTACGATACATTTTTTTAAATTTCTTAAAACGGATCAATGATTTTTTTTATTAAAATTGAAACTCTCAATATGGATGATTTGCATTGTTGATGTAATTAATATAATCCTAGTGTCAATTTTTTGACAAAAACATGGACCAAAAGAGAAATTAAACCTAAATATTTTTATTCTTTATTATCTATTAATATTAAATGTTGTGTTTTATAAAATAAATAAAAAACACACAATTACAATTAAAATTTTTAATAAATCTCCAATATATATATAATTAAAATTTTCAAAATTTGGAAGGGCCATGGCCCCTCCTTGCCCCCAAAATCGTCCGCCACTGAATGTAAGACACATAAATTTACATGACATGAAAAATACTAGACATAAATTTACATCAGGCTATCCTAAGTCTGACATAAAAGCGACAATTTACTTTAAGCTATACTAGGTCCGACATAAAAAAGTCGGTTAACAATAAAAAAAGCTAAAATGAAGTGAGCATTTTTGTGTTTGTTTCAGTTGTGTGTGTTGTGTATCAAATGAAGGATTTTCGATGAAGTTGAAGAAGAATTGATGAACAAAGAAGTCAAACTTAGGACAAGATTGAGTTATATTAAACACTGAAACAAAAGAAAGACCGAAATCTCTAACTTTTAGTTTATCCTCGACTTCAATACCTTTGAACTTGTACAACTCAATCTTCTCCCTGAGTGGCCTAACCTCTATTCTAAATTTGACTTCTATACTCACTAACTCTTCTTCAAGTTTATAAAAAATCTTTCATTTGATACACAACACATAAAATTGAAACAAGTTCAGAAATACTCATTTCATTGTATTAGTTTTTGTTGGTGGTATAAATGAACCAAGGTGAGAACTAAGGTTTAGTTTTTATTTTAAATGTCATAAAAGTCTAAAAGACACAAATTTTTTTTACCACCACACCATACTCTTATAATGACAAACACGATATACAAACAATGGTACATTCATGTAAAGTCATAGCTGAGTTTTTCAAGAAACAACCACAATCACAAATGAAAATGAAAATACAAAGTTTAACAAACAAAGTTTAGCGTTGAAACAAAGCAGAAGGTTTCCCTATGAAAAGCCCACCACGAAAGAAGAATACTTTGTCATAAATGAATCACCAAACCAGTATCATTTCACCGAAGAACAAAGCCTAATTCAAAAGAGTGTTTTTAACGTGTTTTTGCGTATTGAATAATGAGTAAAAGAACCTAAATAAGAAATTTATGTTCCTCTTGTTGACATACATAAAATACATAATTTACAATGAACAATATAGGATCCAACATAAATTATCTTTTTTATATTGGTTAATAAAAAATCTGATATAAATCGCTTTCGCTTATTTATAAAAATGTCACAAAACATTTTTACGTGAATTATTTGTTGTTAGACGTAAATTAGATTACATGTGTTAGACGTAAATTAAATGACATATGTGACTTTTTTTTATGTTAATGATTGTTTTATTGGCATTGAAAATTTAATCTTTGTTTACATCCTAATATTTTATTGATTAAACCACTTTGGAGGGAAGTATTTTTTAATTTTTAAATAGTTTATAACTTAATGAATATAATGATTAAATATGTCATTAATAATTTTGTGTGGTTTTTCCAATGAATAAAGTCCTTATTAATAGATAAAGAACTGTACATGACAAATAAATTTTACGTTCAAACTCACATTTATTTCAATTTTGATGAAAAATACATATTTTAAATAATATAAAAAGATATAAAAATATGATTTAACCGAAGAAAATCCGTAGTTACTTATCTAAAATCAATACTTCTCATGGTATTATTAATTAAAATATACTTCTAATTTTTAAAATTATTTTAAAAAAATTATATTTTGTCTCTAAATTTTATGAAAATGTTGTAAAATATCATACCGGTAAATGACACACGGAGATTATATTATAATTTTGCTCTAAAACACTATTTATCACATAAGAAACAATCAACATATTGTTTATTTAGAATAATGCTTTATATTATTTCATAAAGTAAGAAAAAAACAAATATGTATAAATTTATTTTAGAAATGTAGCACAATTTTTTAAAATGATATGAAAAAAGGTATTTAATCCTCTAACACATAATTACCTTTTTTAACTCCCACTCTCTGACCCTTTATGCAGCTTAGTACATAATTTATTTTGCATTTTGTGAATGTGTAATAAAGAAGTTCCCAACAAAATAAGCCAGCTAATAGATATTTGTTCAAAGTCAAAAGAAGTTGACAAAACATGGTACCTCAAAATATATATTCGACAATATCACATAACATTAAACTTTTTTTATCGTGCATACAACGTATTCCACCTCAAATTATTGACCCACCGTACCTGTCAGAATTTCAAAATAGTTTGGTCAATGTGTGGTATTTGAATATGTGTAACATTTGCATAATGCATACCAAACAACCATTACATTTACATAAATTAATATCAACTATTTCAAGCAATTGATTTTTATAGAAAGGACTCAATCTTCTAGTACATTTTTAGATTTTTGTTCACAATTAATTCAATTCTCCTTACATCATACACCTTTATTTAGTTCATCTAAATTCGGTTTTGAAGTGGAATAGGGATGGGAGAATGAGAAAGAGAAATTATAAATGAAGAAAATATTTTGTTTAGATTAGGAGAGATAACAAGAGAAGACTAAGAAAAATTATTTTTTACTTGTTTAAATTAATGAAATAATAAATATAAATAAATTGTGTTAAAATTTTATAATGGTTAAAATTTGGTAACTAAAATGTTCAATCACTTTATTGTATAGTTTATAAAATATAATGTTTTTTGTTACTCTATGTTATAATTTTAAAAATACAGTGAAACCAAAAAAAAATATAACTTGCATTTTCTTCATGTACACTATACAATATAAAACCGAATATAAAACCTTTTTACATTCTATATATCTATTTCATTTTTTTTTTGTTATTTATAAATTCAAATAAACACAAATTATCAATAAGTCATTAACATGAATGAAATTAAACTCATGTTTTTAAATAAAATTTCATTAATGAAAAAAAATGTTAAATATTTCACTTAATAATATAAATAAAAAGTATATCGTTTTTCATTCATGCCTTTTTGTGTGATTTCGTATAAATATTAGATTAATTGTAAGTTGAAATTAGGATTGATAATGGATAGAATTTAGAATTGTCAAAATGAATTTTACTCAAATGGTGAATGTGAAAATTCCATAAAATGAATAAGGTCAAACAAAATAATGTAATCTAAATTGAGTTAGACCACTTTTTATGTACCCTTTAGCTCATGGCATAAATGAACATAGGATAGGTCGTTTCGTAGACTATGGGTCAATATATTTTATAAACATTAATTATATTTAAGAAACAAAAAGTATTAAATATATTTTATTAAAATAGTATCATTTATATATTAATCCTAAAGAAATTACCCTATTTTGAATATGGATTAAGTTAGACCAACACAAATTTATTTGGTGGCTTGTCATATAGAAGTGTTAGACATGTATGAAGATTATATGTATGCAAGAACTAAAGAGAGCAAACATTAATGGAAGAGTTAATGAAATCATAAGATGCATTGTAAAGGCAAAATCATTTAAAATTCACTCAAACTAACTCATGGATCTGTAATTTTGATGCAATGGACCTATATGGTGTTTTTTAAAAACATAGAAGAAGATGCATATAAAAAGGTATCCTACGCTAAGTACATTGAGTGTAATAGGAGATGTCAACAAAAAATAAACCCGGTTCTGAAAAATACTAACACAAAGACAATAAAATCGTGCAATAGATAGGGGTGGGCAAAAAATCTATTTTTCTTGATCCAATCCATTTTTTTCCAATTCAATTCATTTATAATCCATTTTATTACAAATCCAATCCATTTAAAATTCATTTAATGGATCTAGATTTCAATCTAATCTACATTTTATATATTTTATTGATTGGATATCCATTTTATAAATCAAGATTTTTAAATATGGATAATCCAAACAATCCAATCCAAATTTTTAATTTAAATTTTTAGTTGGGCTAGACTAAAGGTTGAGATGGACTAGGCTAAATTCAGACTCGGACGGGCCTTGCTCAACAACCTATATGGATCTGGCAGGCCCAACGACCATAAGAGGTTGGGTGGGCCTAAAGATATGAACGGGCTAGGCGGGCCTGACAAACCGAACAAGTTGATCGGAACCAACGATCCAAAAAATTCGAGTGAGCCCGATGACCCGAACGGGCCAGGCGGACCAATGACCCAACGAGCCAGGTGGGTCCAAAGACCCGAACGGGCCAGGCAGGTTCGAAGATCCGAACGGGCCAAACAGGTTCAAAAATTTAAACAGGCCAAGCGGGCTCGAAGAACCGAACGGGTCAGGCGGGCCTGAAGACCCGAACGGGTCAGGCAGGCCCGATGACCCGAACGAGTCAGACAGGCTCGAAGAATCGAACGGGTAAGGCGAGCTCGAAGACCTGAACGGGTCAGGCAGACCCGAAGACCCGAACAGGTCAGGCGGACCTAAAGACTCGAACGGGTCAGACGAACCTAAAGACTCGAACGGGCCAGGCAGGCCCAATGACCAAAACAAGTTAGGCAGGCCCAAAGACCCGAACGGGTCAAGCAAGCCCAAAGACCTGAATTGGTCAAACGTGCCCGATGACCCGAACGGGCCAAGAGGGCCCCATAACCGAACAGGATAGGCGGGTTCCATGACCTGAACAGGCCCGGCAGGCCCGATGACCTGAACGGGCCCGACGATCCGGTGGGGCTCGACGATCCGAATGGACCTGACGACTCGAACGACCAGATGGGCATGACTACCTAGACATGCTTGATGATCCAAACGACCCAGACGACCAGGACAGGCCCGACGACCCGGACGGGCTTAACAACCTACACGGGCCATACAACCCAGATGGGCACGATGACACGAACGGGCCCAACGACCCAGACGGGCTCGACGTCCCGAACGGTCCCTACGATCCGGGCTCGTTCGTGTCGACGAATGGATTCTGGATTTTGAACTTGATCCAAATATTTGGATTGGATTTAAATATTGATCCAAATATTTGGATCTGGATTTTAAAAAAATCCAAACTACTTTTGCTAAAAAAATGGATTTGGGTTGAAAATCTAATCTAATTATTTGGATCTAAAATGGATGTGGATTGGATCATTAAAAATTCAATCCATGCCCACCCCTAGCAATAGACAATTATAATTTGGAGGGATCCACAAACATAAGCGAATTTGTGCAAACAAAATTAATGATATATATGTGCATGAAATGTTGCGTGCAAAAGAATTCCTTAAGCTTCTAATACTGAATTAAAAGAGAGCTACATTCGCAAATCATTTTCTTTTATGAAGTTAATTTCTTGTGTGAGGAGTGATTAAATTACATATCCTCTCTATTAGAGTTGCTTGTAAACAATAAAAGACTTTTGTAGTATAGCTAAAAGTAACTAAGTGCACTAAAGACATAAGACATGCATATATTTTTGGCATTAAATGTTGAAAGACACCATTAGATAAACCTGACAATACCTATGTTTTGCTCGCAGTCCGCGTAAAAAAAAATCTTGTTGTTGCGTATGTTGGTTACTTTCTTTCTAAACTTATACATAGACATTCTAAATTCTTGTATGAGTGGAAAAGACTAGTGTGATGTAACTCTAAATGTGCTAAAATCTCAAAATATCATCATGCATGTCAAATTACATACATAAATATGATGAAAATGTTAGATTATTAGTTTATCATTAAGCTCATATAACTTTATTATAAGAAATTAAAACATAAAAAAGCGGGTCAACTATAACATCCCGTCACGATATTATAGATTTTAATAATAATTAAAATAAAATACACAGTTTCATTTAATAATACATCATTTCCCAAAACGCGGGAAATTTAAACTTTTATAAATTCCAATGATAAAACCAAAATCCATAATTACAAAAGTGGGATAATCCAAAAATATCTCATAAAAGTTTACAATTTATGCCAAAATCATAAAACATGAAATATATATAAACTTCCAAGCTTTTCCCCACTCTGTGGCTAGCCTCACCAACAGCACCTGCATCAACATCATCTGCTCACATGTACTGCGCACACGATCATCGCCAAACACAAGCAGATAGGGTGAGCTTAACAGAATCAACATACAATTATATTCATATATATATATATATATATATATATATATATATATATATATATATAAGTCACTCATATATTTCATGCAAACACCCTAAATAAAATCCCTCATTCGATTCCATATCACATGGCCACAACCAGGTCATTCGTGTTCTACCTCTTTTAGTGATTACCCCAAGGTGACTTGTTGCCATACCTATCGGCCACAACCGATAGAGCACGTGCGGGAACCATTGCTACGGATCATACACTGTAACGCCAGGTGGAGTTCCCAAATACGAACATAGTTCGTAACGTCCCAAGACTACTAAACTCGTCAGCTATTTACTGAGGAGGGCAATCTTTTTGGATCCATCTGTACTGGCCACAACATGCACATTCACACTGGCAACACTCGCCACCCCAAGCTCAACTCAAGGGTTCCTCGTGTTCATCCGCCATCCCGAGCTCAACTCGAGGGATGCCATTCCGAGCTCAACTCGAGGAATGCCACATGCTTAACCCCTATCTCGAGCTCAACTCAAGGGATATGTTCCGAGCTCAACTCAAGGAACACCAACAATCCCACCTTTGAAGCTTCACCAAAAGTCTTGTAGACCACTCATGTAGAATCCAACAACTCAATGCTGCAACATCCAAAATCACCTGGCGGGGGACACATACCGCCAGGCGCTGCCGCTCCCAGACCGCCAGGTGGGTGATGCGTACCGCCAAACGCCAAGTGCCTCAAGTTCTCCTTGTCTGCAGGTATCGCTTGGCAGAACCCCCATGGCCGCCAGGCGCCACACGTTCTGAGCCTCTCTGCTTTTGTAACCTCCACCTGGCGGTTCGTATCACACCGTCATGCGCTATACTAGAACAATGCGTTTACTGGTTTTGTTCAACTTTCACATTTTTCCAATTTTAATGTTAACCCCACACAAGTTGTAAGGCCCAGTTTTAATTTTCTGCCCTAATGTTTAAGGGCTGGCCTTAATCTGTTGGGCCTAAAGGGTGGCTCATAGGGTGCTAAGGCCCTAAAGCTGCTAGGGTTCCCTTTCAGGCCCACTTTTACGAATCTGCCCTAACACACTCTTTCACTCATTCATAGAAACGTAACCGTCTTCCTTCACTGCCCAAAAGAGCTTTGTTAGGGTTTATGCCATCTCGATCAAACAAAGCTCAACTTCGTTTCTATATCCCACTTTTGGGTCTGCCCGTAGAACTGTGGTGCTCACGGTTGCATATCAAAGTTTCTGCTAGCTTTTTTAGGTAGGGGAAGCTAGAACCCTTTTCTGTTTCATGTGCTTGTTTGTTGTCTGGTTGGTGTTTCGTGATTCTTGAACTGGTATGCTACTGTGAATGCGGGGAAGGGTTGGTAATATTGTATATGCGTAAAATATAACTGATGCAGGTGCGGACAGTGGCAAAGTCTGATAATCTCGCCCAAGCGAGCTTGTCTCGCCTAGGCGAGACTAGCAGAGGTTTCGCCTAGGATTCCTACGCGAGGGGTCGCTTAAGCGAAGAGTCCCCGTTTTGAGCGAGATGCATTCTCGCTTAAGCGAGGAGGGCTCGCCTAAGTGAGACCCCGCAGGGAGCCACTGTTCCCACTCCTCGAATTCTCACCTGAGCGAGGGGAGTCCGCCTGAGCAAAGGAAACCTCTCGCTTGAGCGAGTATCCTCAGATTGAGCGAGAGTTGGGTGAGGATGCACCCTGTACTGTTTTCTTCTATGTTAATTGGGTGAATATCACATGTAGGCTATGTTCTGAATGTTTATGCATGAAGGATGTGGTTCATGAGTTATGAATTGAGTGATTTTGTATGCATGAGATGGTAACGTTGAGATTTATGAGTTTCACATGATGTGAGTATGATATATGTATGAGATGATTCATGGAATTGAAATGATGAGTTTGGCATGAGTTCAACATGAGACACGAAAGGGTTGGTATCAATGTGGCATGATAATGATGTGAGACGAAGTTCCATATTCATGGTTCGAGAATAATGAGTTGGTATGGTTTGGCTGGGAATATGAAAGAGGTGAATTATGAGAAACTGTATGTGATGTGTATGTATATATGTGTATACGCATGCTGAACTCGTTTGATTGATTAAAAATGTTGGTCAGTGTTAGTGCGTAATTCCTTGGACTCTCTAGGTGAGATTCTCAGGGTCGTGCTTTAGTGGTCGGGACGTAATCCCATGACCCCTGTTATTGGGTGTCCATGGTGGTGCCCCATCTGTATAACTAGGTAAGGATTCAAGGTAAGGTTGCATCCTAACACTCTAAGGAGTCAGTTAGTCTCACCTAGAGCGGACTGACTCCTGTGGTGAGAGTAGTTGGAGGCCTAAAATTCATTAAGAGCTAACCTTGTGGTGAAGGAAAATTGATTTGTTATAACACTTGTAACACATAGCTTGGGGGTGACCAGCTCGGGGGTATGCAGAGGTATCCACCACAAGTGCAAGCATCCGCTGAATCCGACCAGGTTATACGTATCCGAATGAGTCGAGTCGAGTCTTAGTGTATGGTTTGGAAGGTCGTAACATGCTTGTGTGACGTATGTATAATGGACTGTGAATATGTATCTGATTTCTTTGATGAAATGGTTTTTGGCTCTAGCTTACCCTTTGCTTGTTTGATTGTTTTGTGTGTGGTACTTCTCTTTTGCGATGATCATCAAATTATTGATGTGAGCAGAAACGAGAGGTTCTCGCGGTCAATAGGGGAATGGTGACTCCGCTGCGTAGCCCGCTTGGGTTGGATCCTGATCCATGATCTTTCTTTTAGGGCCACGGCCCATGTAGCATTTGTCCCTTACATTTCAAGTTGTTTTCTGTAGAATATTTTGTAACTGTTTCTTTTGGCATCGTTACGCGTTTTGGTTGGTTGTATGGAGTTACTTTTAAACTCCGGGACTGCGCTAAGATATTATTCTAGTGTGACGCTTCTTTTAATTACACTATTAATTAAATGAGACGTTACATTAATGGTATCAGAGCAGTTCGTCCTTAGGATGACCTGAGGTTGTGGGTTTGTCATGCCTTGCAGGCGTAAGTTGTCAAGTCTAGTCGAGTTTGTTAGTAAAATCAAAAGTTTTAAGAACAGAAAATGTCTTGATAAAGTGATTAGGGTGCACACTCATGACTAAATCAAAGATTGTTTTTGCTTTCTTAATTCTAATGGTTTGGAGAAGGAAGGGTGACAGAAAGAGGGTTTGGTTGTCTGTAGATGATGGAGTGTTGCCTTGTATGTCGTAGTTTGTCCTGTTAGGCCTCTGTGTTTTGTGTCTCGTGTCTGTAGCGACGAGGGAATGCAGATTCAAGCTCAACTTGACCTACTCACCCTTACCAGGATTGGTGGGGCCTAGGAGGAAGTCTCTTGTATTAAAGGTGCGAAGATATAGAGGATGGTATATTGATAGATGATGAAAGTTGAGTGTTGGTTTAGAGGGCTGAGAAATGATGTTAAAAGTTAAGAAGCAATGCTTTGGGTTGAGAGAGATACAAGATCAAGTTCTAAGATCGTATACCACAAGTTTTACTAGAAGAGTTGAGTTCAGAGATTAGTGTATGAGAAAATATCAGTGCGTGTTCATGCGGCAAGGTTTGAGAAATCAACTTGGTTTTACATCTTGACAATGTCTAAGATTCAAAGTGGAACGGTGTGGGAGGTTTAAGGTTAAGGGGGAGGCCATGAAGTATATAGGGAAAGCAGACATGTAGTTGGAAGCTTATGGGAGGCAGAGCTTTGAAGATCAATTAAGTATGATGATATGATAGGAGAAGGAAGTATATTAGGAGTTATATACCAAACCAATTCAGTAAGGAGTAGTCAGGTCTTCTCAGCGGTAATAGTTACCCAAGTTAGGAGAAGGAGGGATGTTCTAAGTAAAACAGACCATAAAAGAGGAAGGTTTGACATTAGATATGAGATGGACGATTTCAAACATCAGAAGGAGAAACACACAGTTAAGTTTGTTCTTGTATGGAAGGACAATTAGTAATGTCACAACACAAGGAAAGAGGAAAGGAAGACAAAAGTTTTGAGTAGTTATGAGAATGTTGCGATGATTGGCATTAAAGTGGCCAGCTCAGGTGATCTAAATTAAAAGATACATTGTTACAAAGGTGATGATTGGATTATGGGTTTTGGCTTCACTTAGGGTCGTGCACTCTTTGATGTCGCCAGTATGGTAAAGAAGTCATGGTTGTCTGCAAGAAGGAGTCGAGTTTGAGATAATGGTTTTTGCTACAGTAGCGACCAAGTGAAGATTTGCTCGGGTGTGTGGCGCCTTCGTGGTGATTAAAGTATTTATTCAAACTCAATTTGAATTGTTTCCTTTACAAGGTTGGGACATAGTCTCAAGGGTGAATAGGTTGTTTCTCAATCTCATTCCGATGACTTGGAACAACCAACGAGGTGGTGTACCTTGATTAAAAAGGGATAAGTCAGTGATTACGTATGAAGTACGAATCAAGCTAAATAGTGAGGGCAGAGTGCCACGTGAATCAGAGCCACCTAACAAAGGAAAATGAATAATGGACGCAAAGGATCTCAGTATTAGAAGAGTTTGTAGATGTGTTCTAAAGCAAGTATTAGGATTTTGATCTTGGTGTGGTGGAGTTCACTTTTACATTGGTGTCTGAAGGAAGACTTGTGCCGATAGTTCCTAATTGGATGATTCCTACCGAGAATTTGAAGTAAATACGGGAGTGGGGAAGAGGTCGGAGAAGTAGTGGCTTATACTGAGTATAACCACAAGGGTGAGTTTGGTGAATCTTAAGGGTGAGGTAGTGGGAGGATAGACTGTTCAAGGGTAAACGTTGGATAAGGGATGATAAACTTGTTGGCCTATGGTTTTAAAGGGTTGAAACATGATGAAGGTAAGGAATTTCAAACAGGTTAGCGGTATCATCAAGGTTTAGCGGTGAGTTTTCCAAGTGTGAAGAGAGTCTTTAGAATGTTCGAGAGGAGTATTGACAAAGGTTGGAGTGACTAGTAAGACATATGGTTTAAAAAGGGTGGATGCGATGCTGAAAAGATAGGATGTTAAGGCTATAAATAAGAGAGTCCAAAGGGTTTTGCAAGTTTCATAGAAGTTTTGGAAGAAGGTTTCTCAGTGATGATTGATTCCTTGTCACGACAGACATGAAAAGAGCATCGTTTCGAGTAAACAAATAAGTGACCTTTTGTGGTGATCAGAGTAGCGCAGCAAGATGATGGCAAGTGATACTTATGAAGGGTAAAAGGTGCGTGGAAAGAACTATCTTACTTATGACCTAGTGGTTACTACGACAACTAGTTCTTTATAAACAACAAATGTGTCGTTCTTATGAGTATCAGTTAAGGATGTTCAGTGACCAGTTAGAGTTGGAATTATGGAGTTGCTCAAAGAAAGTTATGCAAGAGAAGTAGGAGATGGTTTGAGTTATGATTTCAAGTTAGGGTGCCAACTTGGAAGTGAGAAAGTGAGAGTATATGTTTAGCCAGAGAAGGGAATTCAAGATCCTTGATTTGACAAGGTAAGAGAGAGGGTTGGTTGAGAAACATAAGTGTTTGGGTTGGGAAGAGAATGTGTGAGAAGATTTCATTAGTCTAGTCATCTGACTAGCACTAGTGAGTCTCTCAACAAGGTTGAGAAAAGGCGAATCAGAAAATCTTAGTTGGAGGTGTATCGTGGAGTTGCGTGGTACGAACCAAACTAGAAATTTGAAGTCAATGGAAGTTATGGTTCTGAGATTTTGTGGAATGTTGGCTATAAGTTAGGGGATTAAAGATGAAGATAGGATGCCAAGACGATATGGTGAAGGAGACAGTTGAAGGTTTAAATGGGAAGTGGAACAACTCAGTAGTGAACTTTGTTGCCTTGGCTGAAGCCAACAAAGGAAGCAAGATGTAGGAGTCTCGTTATACATAAAAGTGGTCAAAAGTGTTGATGGTGTGGCAGTAGGCCAACACTCAAGAGTGATTAAGTCAGTGGAGTGATGCATAAAGGAGTGAACAAGGTGATGTGAAGTGATAACGAACATGCTTTAGTTTGAGACTTAAGGTCATCTGAGACGTTGATAAAAACCTACAGGAGGTAGTGGAAAGCATATGGTAAGTGAGTCAGTATACTAGATACAAGTTAGTAGGGGCATGTATGGAGGAGCATTCCGATTTTAAGGCTGGAGGATTAGGAGTGCTTCAAGAGTAGTGACTAAACTAATCTACATAGTTGAACACGTATCGATAGCACAGAGGCACAGTTTCCAATGACTATAGGTGTTGGAGTCGTTATATCCATCATGTTTGAGTAGTGGTTCTTAGAGAAGATAAGGAGAACATAGCTCCTTCCTATCTCATCGATGAATTTTCGAGGACAAAAATTTTTGTTGTTGGGGAGAATGTAAGGCCCAATTTTAATTTTTTGCCCTAATGTTTAAGGGCTGGCCTTAATCCGTTGGGCCTAAAGGGTGGCCCAAAGGGTGCTAAGGTCCTAAAGCTGCTAGGGTTCCCTTTCAGCCCCACTTTTAAGAATCTGCCCTAGACACTCTTTCACTCATTCACAGAACCGTAGCCGTCTTCTTTCGCTGCCCAAAAGAGCTCTGTTAGGGTTTATGCCATCTCAATCAAACAAAGCTCAACTTTGTTTCTATATCCCACTTTTGGGTCTGCCCATAGAACTGTGGTGCTCACGATTGCATATCAAAGTTTCTGCTAGCTTTTCCAGGTAAGGGAAGCTAGAACCCTTTTCTGTTTCATGTGCTTGTCTGTTGTCTGGTTGGTGTTTCGTGATTCTTGAACTGGTATGCTACTGTGAATGTGGGGAAGGGTTGGTAATATTGTATATGCGTAAAATATAACTGATGCAGGTGCGGACAATGGCGAAGTCTGATAATCTCGCCCAAGCGAGCTTGTCTCGCCTAGGTGAGACTAGCAAAGGTGTCGCCCAGGATTCCTACGCGAGGAGTCGCTTAAGCGAAGAATCCCCGTTTTGAGCGAGATGCATTCTCGCTTAAGCGAGGAGGGCTCGCCTAAGCGAGATCCCGCAGGGAGCCACTGTTCCCACTCCTCGAATTCTCGCTTGAGCGAGGGGAGTCCACCTAAGCGAAGGAAACCTCTTGCCTGAGCGAGTACCCTCAGATTGAGCGAGAGTTGGGCGAGGATGCACCCTGTACTGTTTTCTTCTATGTTAATTGGGTGAATATCACATGTAGGATTGGGTTATTGTGCTAAAGTATGTTCTGAATGTTTATGCATGAGGGATGTGGTTCATGAGTTATGAATTGAGTGATTTTGTATGCATGAGATGGTAACGTTGAGATTTATGAGTTTTACATGATGTGAGTATGATATATGTATGAGATGATTCATGGAATTGAAATGATGAGTTTGGCATGAGTTCGACATGAGACACGAAAGGGTTGATATCAATGTATAATGATGTGAGACAAAGTTCCATATTCATGGTTCGAGAATAATGAGTTGGTATAGTTTGGCTGGGAATATGAAAACGGTGAATTATGAGAAACTGTATGTGATGTATATGTATATATGTGTATACGCATGTTGAACTCGTTTGATTGATTAAGAATGTTGGTCTATGTCAGTGCATAATTCCTTGGAATCTCTAGGTGAGATTCTCAGGGTCGTGCTTCAGTGATCGGGACGTAATCCCATGGCCCCTGTTAGTGGGTGTCCATGGTGGTGCCCCATCTGTATAACTAGGTAAGGATTCAAGGTAAGGTTGCATCCTAACACTCTAAGAAGTCAGTTAGTCTCACCTAAAGCGGACTGACTCCTGTGGTGAGAGTAGTAGGAGGCCTGAAATTCATTAAGGGCTAACCTTGTGGTGAGGGAAAATTGATTCATTGTAACACTTGTAACACATAGCTTGGGGGTGAGCAGCTCGGAGGTGAGCAGAGGTATCCATCACAAGTGCAAGCATCCGCTGAATCCGACCAGGTTATACGTATCCGGATGAGTCGAGTCGAGTCTTAGTGTATGGTTTGGAAGGTCGTAACATGCTTGTGTGACGTACGTATAATGGACTTTGAATATGTATCGGATTTCTTTGATGAAATGGTTTTTGGCTCTAGCTTACCCTTTGCTTGTTTGATTGTCTTGTGTGTGGTACTTCTCTTTTGCGATGATCATTAAATTATTGATGTGAGCAGAAGCGAGAGGTTCTCGTGGTCAACAGGGGAATGGTGACTCCGCTGCGTAGCCCGCCTGGGCTGGATCCTGATCCATGATTTTTCTTTTAGGGCCACGGCCCATGTAGCATTTGTCCCTTACATTTCAAGTTGTTTTTTGTAGAATATTTTGTAACTGTTTCTTTTGGCATTGGTACGCGTTTTGGTTGGTTGTATGGAGTTACTTTTAAGATCCGGGACTGCGCTAAGATATTATTCTAGTGTGACGCTTCTTTTAATTTTGCTATTAATTAAATGAGACGTTACACAAGTACCAAATTCAAAACTTAACTGATCGTCGTCATTTAAGGATTCTCACTATCTCATCCAATTCCATATAAAATTAATTTCTCTCCTTATGGCTTCTGTTATGGATCTAAATTTATTATTGCAACTTGAACTTTATGGTATTCATGTTCAATCCTTAATCCAACCTGATTTTAATATTTCTAAGTTCCTTACTTCATTCATTACCTAAGTGCACATCCATACCTCATTGCATAATTTACTCCCATTTAGGTAACTAACTATCCATGTTCTGAATTTCACTCACATTTTTACCCAAAGTCATGATTTCCATTGCACCACACCTTAGCTTAAGCTAAGTCTTTAACCTCTATAACCAAAACAAATTGAATAACAATCATTCTCAGCCCAATACCATAAACTCTTGGTTTCCTCTAACTACTCTTTCTCGTGTTCATACTATTCCTCCAACTTCCAATACATCAAGGTTAGGCTCTAGTAATAGTTACACTAAGATTCCCACTTAGACACATCTCTTCATTCTTTCTCCACCCTCGAAGTAATAACCTACCAGTCCCAAATTAATTTTTCCAACACCCACTATCCACCAAACCTCCCAAACATTAAATTGCACTCTGCAACCACGCAGAGACATTTTCCTGCGCTGACGCCTGGCGGTGCTTACTTTTCTGGGCAATTACCTAGAAGTTCATCACCCGCGAATGCCCACACCCATTTTCCCAACACTTTTCTCTGCATACCTTAGCTATTTCGCACTCGAACAAAATAACCGTGACACTATATTCAATTCATAGTTAATCCCAATATCAATTCGCATTCAATTATAAACCCTTATTCCCAATTCATCGAAACTCTCAATTTTCAACCCTAAAATAATGTTTATGGCAATTTTGTTCAATTTGACCTCCAAACACACGCACTTCATCAAGTAACACTTCTAGTTACTCACAATCAATCTGAACTTCTCCTTTCTTGATCAGAATGTGTCGCCAGACGGCTATGAATTACAACCTGAACCAGAAATATGCATATAATTTATACCTTCGTTTATACAATTCATACTTCAACATAAAAATTACGTGAAAACTCCCCAGAAATATCAAAATCAAGTCATTTAGCTCGCGTCGCCTGGCGGTTCAGCCAATACCACCAGGCTCATCATCTAGAAACCAGAAATTGGTAAAAACACCATGTGTCGCCTGGCGACACATTCCCAGCCGCCAGGCGGTTCCTCTCCAAGAACCCAAAACCATGTTAATGAGCATGTGCCGCCTGGCGGCTATGAATTACAACCTGAACCAGAAACATGCATATAATTTATACCATCGTTTATACAATTCATACTTCAACATAAAAATTACGTGAAAACTCCCCTAACTTGGTTTCCTTAGCTTAGCTTTGACTCTTGAAAGCTCTCCCTCGATCACCAATGTCCTCCTTTGTCTTTCTCTCCTCACTCACTCTTTGCTTCACTTAATTCTCACAATACACACTCAATCTCGTTCTCTGTGCTCTAACCACAATGGCAACCTTTCAAAACATAAGTTTAAAGCCAAAACTCAGTTTAGCAAAAATAAAACTCAGTCTAGAAAAAATAAAGTTTAATTTGAGTCTTCCATGGTTTGAACCTACAACCATGCCAATGCCAAGTTAATGTCAAACCATCATGTCAATTCATGCTTCTTGCTAACTAATATAATTGAAGTATTATATCATTCCATAACAAGATCACATATATATAAAAATATAATAACAAATAAATAACACATAATTGGCACACATAAGACTTAAACCCAAATCCTCTCACACAATTAAGTACTCTAAACCACTTGAGCTAGTCTATTCGATGTCATACAAATCAGAATTTAATACCATAAATGCTCTTCCTACCCGCATTTGTTAATTAATTAATTAATTAAATTTCACAGGTCTTACACCAACCCGCGGGTCCACAAACCAAGACTTATGCGGGGAGGGCTAGACTATTGAGTCCACATTTTCAAAGTGGGACGGGCAAACCAAAACGGGTCGGACCAACTCGCATTGCCACCCTACTTCTTTTTCTCTACCCTTTTGTGTATATGTGAAAAAATGTATATGGATGTTGAAACGGTTAGTGAATTCCTTTTTGTGAATCATCAATCCTTTTCTTTAATTGTGTTTTTTCTTTTTCACCCTTGAATGATAGTGTGTCTCCCAACACTATGTCAATAACCATTTTGCATTTTGGGATTCTCTATAGACTTTGAGTGCCACAGGGCATTCACAAATTAGAGATGATTTGTGAGTAGAGTGTGTGACACGTGGTAGTATGTGAATGGAGAAGATATATAGAGGTTGTGGAAAGAGAAGATGATTACACGTAAGGAAGTTGTTAGCAACCTACAACACCTATCTTTAATTAAATGTGCGAAATTGATGTGATCTTCAAAATGTTTATTTTCCCCGAAAACATAAGAACAAAATGGACAAAAATATATTTTGGATTTTTGTCCTCGAAGGATGACCCTCACTCTTACAAATCTCAATTCACAATGGAGAATAAGGTTAAGTAGTTTGTTGAACTACTTGAAAAGTTTTTATTTGATTTTTTTAATATTGATTTTGATTTTAAAAATTATTTGAAATGGTGCGACCGAACTAACACCAAAATTATTTTTGTAGAAAGTAAAGAAAAGCCCAAAATCCTAAAAATAAACAATGGTGTGTGTGAGTAATGAAATGAACAAATGCAATAAATAAGAAAAACATCCCAAACTAGAAAAAAACAATGATGTGTGCATACTAGATAAAGATGAGAAAGCAATATAGATATAGCCAATTAACAACATAAGAGGTGCAAGAAATTAAAAATAGGGGTTGCATGAAGTAAAGGTTTATCTAAGCCCATCCAAGTCTATTTTCTCCAAAACAATAAAAGATCCCAAAGGGGTTTCTTCCTTCTTTACCCTTGAATGACTCTCGTTCTTGCACTCCAAAACAATAACGATGTAACATTCTAGGCGGATATTGCTTAATAAAAGAATATTATAATTGAAATTAAATTCAAGTGTATGATATTATTCCAAACACAAACAAAAGGGTGAGCTAAATAAACAACATATATAAATAATGATAAATACAACTCACCCAAATCAACTTACCATTTTCTCATTTATAAAAGCATGTATACCACACCACCCCGGTCTCATAACCTATATGAGACGAGCACACACACACACACACACACACACACACACACACACACACACACACACACACACACACACTTAACCATGGTCTTAGGCATTCTCACCATCCACGCATAAAGTTATCATGCATATCAATTCCATGCCAACATTTATAACCAACCATCCCATTCATGTTTCATGCTAGGGTCATACCGAACTCATCAACTCCAGCCCATACAATTAGATATTACATGCATATTCACATACTTCATACTTTAAATAGAGCAAACCAGTCAATCATACAACCAACAACAATTATGTGAGAAAACAACACGGTCTACGTCAGGTCTCATTCAAGCTAGGAGTCCTCGCTCAAGCGAGAGGAGTGCTCTCGTTCAAGCTGTAGGCTCTCGCTTAGGCAAGCATACGAACATAGGCCCAAGGAGGTTTCGCAAAATCTCGCTTAGGCAAGGCCATCTCGCCTGAGCGAGACGGTGCGTCGCTCAAAACTCAGTTTTTTCGCTTGAGCGAATGCTCAAGCAAAAACCCCTAGGCGAGCTTCTGCTACACTCGCCTAGGCAAGACGAGCTCGCTTGGGCGAAAATAGTAGTTCTCCCTTACTATTCCACCCCTACAAAGCCAGAGATTCATCCAAAACAGTAAACAATGCATATTCATTCCATCGTGAACACCACACAATCACTAGAAATGCAAAACAGAACCAAATATAGGTAAAATAAATTTAAAATACGAAACCCTAGCTTCCCTTACCTGAAAAAAGCTAGCCAAAAGACTCTGACACCTAAGCCCACGAACACAACTGCTCCAGGAGCATATTTAAGAATTGGGAACAACGACACAAAATGAAAACGAGGTTACTATAGTGAACCTCTGTGGAATCACGAAAATAAGACTAGAGAAGGACGAGTATGAGTTGTGAAACAACTTATGTGGAGTAGAAAATGGGGTTGAGCTAACTCGAAGATGAATGAGACCCAAACCCTAACAGAGCATGACTGTAGTTCTAAGAGAGGGTGAAACTGCTATATTTTTCTGAAAAATATAAAGAGAGTGTTAGGCTGGTTTAGGAGTTTTGGACACCCTATAGATCAGCCTTAGGCCCAACAGATTAGGGCAGCCCTTAAACATTAGATAGAATAATAAGTGGGCCTTACATAAAATTATACATATATATTTCTAACAAAACTATACAAATGTTTCTTTTTCTTTCAAATTTTAACTTCCTATTTTCACTTGTATATTCAAGATGTAGAAATTGTTGGTAATGAAAATATTTTAATATCTTTTTTAAAGTTATTTTAATCTCTTTTTTTTCAGATTTATTGTAATTGCTTCGTATTTGATTAAATTGTTTCGTATTTGATTAAAAGAAAAAACACAAAACGAAGCAACTAATATAATCGTTCACAAAGAAAAAAAACACAATATTTTGTTACTCAATAAATTTAAATTCCTTTTCTCTCAAATATATAAAAAATAAAAAATATTCATTTTCTTCTTTCTTGCCCCTCATTTTTATCTTTAATTATGACTTTAAATACATTCATACACACAATATATATATATATATATATATATATATATATATATATATATATATAAAATTTAAATATAAATTTATATATTTTACAAACAAAAATGCAGGTTTAAAATACAAACAATACTACGAGAAAATGTTTCATTAGTAACTAATTTTAGTGATCAAAAGTTGTTAGTCACTATAATGACCAATTTAGATACCAATTTACAAAATTAACAATTATTGGTTAATAAAATACTCACTATTATAAATAAAAATTATAATTAATCACTAATTAATTAGAGACCAATTTAGTTACTAAGTCATTTTGATAACCAAAACTTAAATAATTAATTTTTTTAGTAACCAATTTTCTTTGATATCCAAAATTATAGTAGCAAATTTTGAAAACCAATTTAATAATCAATTATAACTTTTTATTTTTTATAATATCTATTATAGCAATCAATAAATTTTTACTTTATAAATTAATATTTAAATTAGTTATTATATTGATTAATAACTTTTAGTTATTAAAATTAGTTATTATAATCGAAGAGGTTCATCTTAATATATTAAATATATTAAATGATTCATGTGATGAAGATTTTAGTTTTATACAATGTTTATTCATGATAAATCATAAGATAGAATAAATATTTTAATCGTATATGATTGATATATTTTATTTTGTCGTATGGTGAAACATGATTCGAATATGAAAAATAAAACTATACAATATGCATAAAGGGAGTCTCAGCTGGTCCAGGAACATGCCTTTTCATTAAAAGGCGTGCATTATACATAAGTCAAAACATCATAATTGAACAAGACATGTCTTCTAATACAAAAGCCTAATTCATCACACAAATACGCTCATTTGTGACCACACACTTGCTATAGAAGCCTTTGTGAGAATACAATTGATTTATATATTATGAATATTTTGAGAAAGGAAGGAACAAGATACATATGAAATATGAGTTTAATTTATATACGGGATTGATAATATATCTGATCGAAAATTTGAAGATAATGAGTTTATATTAAGATAATAAGTTTATAAGTTTTTTTTTATGTATTATGTATTATTTAATATTTTATTTTTATTTAATATGAAACTTAAACCTACATATAAGTTTTTTAATGATATATAACTTAATATTTAATATTTCATTACTTTATTTGTCCTAAACATGTATTTAAATATATCTTAAGATTAAATATAATTTGTCTTGTTGTATTTTTTTTAAACGTTATCATCAAGTCAAAGAGAATTTAACCTTTTTGTAAATTTAGGAGTGAGTTCACCCTAAAAATACTTAAGATGAATACTTGGGATATTACTTGAAATAGCAATTAAAAAGCAAAAAAAATAAATTAAATTAAAAGTTACATGTGAAAAAATACGTAAATTTGGTGATTTGTTAATAATTGTAACATTCTTTCTTGGTCTTCTACATTTATAATTGTGCTTTTCAATGAAAAAAAATAACATATAACAAGTTGTTTGTTAAAAAGTATTTAAAATCACAATTCAATTTTTTCTCGTGATTTCTTGTCGTAATAATTTGGTAAAGATTAATTTAAACGAGGTTGCACACATAATTGGTTTTAGAGGAATACATTAAATGGCATGTGAAGATGGAAGGAGATTACTACCAGTGAAAAAACATAGTTTTATGATGAATTATTATGATGGTTCTAATAATCCACATGTCATAATAAATGACAAGGTAACATTATTTTAACAAATACAAAACATATTATGATAATTCTAAATCCACTTGTGGTAATAAGTGGTGTGGTGACATTTTTGTAATAAATTGTTAAATATACTATGATGGTTCTAAATCCATCCCATAATAAGGGACAATAACACATGTAACATCTCATTTAAATAATAACATAATTAAATGAAACATCACGCAATATAATAATAAGAGCAAAGTTGCGGAATATAAATATCACTTCTTACAATAAATCCCAGATACGTAGAGAAAAGTCTAAGACACACCACGATGTCATTGACTTCACAAGATAAAAATTGAACAGTACTTGAAAAATGCTCAGAGAGTAAGCAATACATGGGCTACAGCCCTAAAGAAAACTCGGAAAAACAGGATCTGAACCAAGACGAGCTAAGCAGTGAAATCTCCATCATCCTGACGACCACAAGGAGTTCTCATATCTGCTCACATTAATAAATTGATGATCATTGCAAAAGGAGAAAGCCACACACAGAACATACAAACAAACAGAAAGGGTAAGCTAGAGTGGAAAAACGTTTTATCATACAATTGCATACAATTTCATAGCCAAAGATACATACATCAACCAAGCATGTGATGACTCGCAAACAAGACACTAAGACTCAAGACACGATTATCCGGATACATATAATTAGTCGGATTCACCGGATGCTTGCATTTGTGGTGGCCTCTACTGCTCTGCAGAGCCAATTGCTAATGGGTTTCACCCTACCACTCTCAAGGTTAGCCTTTAAATATCTAAGGCCATTATCTTGCCAAAGACTAGGGCCTCATGCTACTCTCACCACTTGAGTCACCACGCTCTACGTGAGACTAACTGAGTCTTTAGAGTGTTAGGATGTTGTCCTTACTTGAATCCTTACTAAATTATATAATGAGGCACCACCACGAACTTCATGAAATTACGTCCTAAGCATGAGGCACCACCATAAGCTCCCATTAATAGGGGTCATGGAATTACATCCTGACCAATGAGACACCACCATGAGATCTCACCTAGAGATTCATGGAATTACGTCCTGATCATGAGGCACCACCATGAAACCTTCATGGAATTACGTCCTGACCATAACAAAATCATGTCTCACCAACCAATATAATATTATCAAGCATACCAATTTCATGCCAACATTTATAACCAACCATCCATTCATGTTCCATGCCAAGATCATGCCAAATTCATCCAATCCAACCTAAAAACCATCCAGTACATGCATAATCACTCAATTCATACTTTAACATAGTAATCCAACCAAACATGTGCCAATCATCCAAGAACAGAGGAGAAAACAGGACCTGAGCGCATTCTTGCCCAGTTCTCGCTTAGGCTAAAAGGCCTTGCCTAGGCGAGAGGGTTCTCTCGCTTAGGCAAGACCTCCTCGCTTGAGCGAGATGGCTTCTTGCTCAAAACTGGAGCTTGTCGCCTGAGCGACAGCTCGCGCAGCACCTGTGAGGGTTTTCTGATACTCTCGCTTATGTGAGACACAATCGCTTGAGCGAGATTATCATATCTCCTCCACTGTTCACACAGGCCAACACATAGATTCATCCAGAGCAAAGCACAATACAAATTCATATCATGCTAAACATCATATAATCACCAAAAAACCGAAAACAGGGTCTAAAAATAGACAATATACATTGAAAGTGCGAAACTCTAGCTTCCCTTACCTTATCAAAAGCTACTGAGAGGGGGGTTTAAGCAAGAAGAAGGTTACCACAGCTCCAAGAACTGATTCTTAAGCTAGAAATACGGACACAGGAGCAGAAATGAGTCTATAAGGATGGCTCAAGACAAAACAATGCAACTGGCAAAGGAAAAGGGAAGGGGAGAGTGAAGTCTAACTTACATGAGTAAAACACACAACAAACTTGGAGAAAAGGAGGCTCTCACTTAAACCCTAGCAAAGCACTGTTGAGAGAAAATGAACTTGAGCAAGGTACTATTTTGCAAAGTGAGCTGAGAATGAGGGGGTTAGGCTGGTTTAGGGGTTTTGGACCTCCTATGGGCAAGCCTTAGGCCCAACAGATTAGGGCAACCCTTAAACATTGGGCAAAATAATAAATGGGCCTTACAACACCTTTTTGTAATAAATTACAAAGCATATTATGACGGTTCTAAATTCATATGTGATGTGGTTACATTTTTTTCGTCTTCCTTGACACTCTATAATGATGCACCACTTTGAATTCAATTTGGTCTCATATAACACAAAAATATCATTGAGCTTCTCCATCATCTATCATCTCGCTCCCTTAATAGGTTAGTCTTTTTGTTTCCTCGCTCAATTAAGAGCTTCTTTATCATATTTGTGTTTGATATCATTCAAGTGAGCGGTTTTATTGTAGTTGAAAGGGGAGACTACGAAATGTAATGAGGCAAGAGGGGAGAGAAAGATGCCTCATGAGGTGCAATTTGTGGAAACAAACATTATTTTGAGATGCTCAAGGTTTCTGATAGATATTGTTCATTGTATTTTTGCTTTTATTGCTTTGTGTTGGATATTACTAAATGCATTTTATTTTTTGCTGGTTTGCATTTTAATTTCACAGTTCTCCTTAACTACAAAATCATTTTAGCTCACAGTTCTATCCATTTAAGTTTTGACTACTAGTATTGACTTTTCCAAATTCACTAAAACTTGGTAGAAAATTGATTTTTGAGTCAATTTTTTGTGTGACAACTTCTACTTAAGTAAATTTGTTTGTAAAGCCTTCACATTGCATATATTAGTCATACATTCCATTTTGCCAAAATTTGGTGGTGAAAAGGTTGAAATGATCATAACTTTTTAAGTGGACCTTAAATGAAGATGTGTTGAACTCCAAAGTTGTTGGAAATTAGGTTTCCATTGTGGTAGCCAACATCTAAAGGAGGTTGAGGATCCAAACATTTGCTATCTCTTTTATGTTTTTTAATATTTTTGTCTTGTTTCTTCACCTTTTAGAGATTTATTTCACTTTCCAATATTATTCAAAAAATTCTAAATTTTTTTTGTGGTGATTTTTAACCATAAAGAGTGATTTTTCATGCTTTTATATTTAGATCCTTTTTATGGTCCTTGTATATGTAGAACATTTCATTCATCTAGTGTTTTAGCCATTTTCTCTACTGTATTCATTTATTTGAAAGTCTTCTTGGGTGGGAATGTGTTTATTATGCAGGGAATTTGTAATACAAATAGGAAAATTTATACATTAGATTACAATTAAAAAAAAAAACATTTTCTATGATAGTTAAGTTTTTAACTGTCATAGAAAGTAACACATTCTAGGATGAGTCTTTTAGAATCATCATAAAAAGTTTAGACTTTATATGTCGTATATATCTATGTTACCTATATAATCATCATAGAAAGTTTATTTTAACCGTCATAAAAAGAATTTTCAACACTAGTGTACTTCATTAGAACACCAATTTTCAATGATGAAGACTTTACAAAAAGACCAATTTGAATTCTTTGTTGATTCTTTCCTCCTAACTCTCTTCTTGTTTGTAATCTTTAAAAATGATGGCAAACCCCTAGCCAAGGGACCAATCACAAAAGGCATTGTCAAGCACATTCAAGAAGATTTGAAGTCATGTATGGAAGGTGGACCTAAGCACTTATTCTCTTGGGCCACCATGCAATGCAATTAGTAAAGTAGGTTTTAGGCCTTGTATAATGGGACAAATAGTATAGGATTTCTTTTGTTAGACCTTGTATCATAGGTCAAGTAGTGTAAGGTTTTGGAGAGAGGAAGGAGAACCCATAAAGGAGACGTCTTTTGCAGTTGACTTTAAGTCAACATGCGCCTAAGAGAAGCCTTAGCCTCCAAGGTTGAGAGCTTCTTAGTCTTTCACCTAAAAGGAGAGGCATGGGGTGCATGTGCCATGTGTTCTTTTCCTAATAAAGAGAATTTTATCTTGGTCTCTAAGCTACAATAATTAGAGTTTTTGCTTCTCCATTTTGGATACACCTTTAGGGTTACTTAGCTTATAAATAGAGGTGTCTCTCCCATGTAAAAAACACCTTTGAATTGAGTATTATTATACTGCCAAATTTGTGTCATACTACTTTCTTAGGTTATCAAAGGCTAGAGAACCCCTTCTAGGTTTCCTCTAGCCACCATTCCTCTTGAGTTAGCCCAACCTCTCTTGAGAGCACCGTAAAAACCACACCATAGAAACTATATGCTCCCTTTCTTCCATTAACCATCAAGTTTTGCACCCATTTGGAGTCTCCACCATTGTTTGAGTCATATAGCTTGGAGGAGACTCCAATAAGAAAAAAAGAAGCACTTCAATCATGGTTTCATAAGTAATGTCACACCTTAATTTGTCTTGGTTATCATCCTACTAAAACTAACTATTCTTTTTCACCAAGTTCTTGGATACTTCTATTATGTTTATTCTTGTCTAGCTTGACAATATTATAATTACTAGTAGTTTGTCAATGATATTCAGTCTCTAATCTCCATGTTGTGTACACATTTTGTATTCATAGATCTATGCAAGTCACACTATTTTATCGAAATTGAAGTCTCATGGAATCCAAATGGAAGTCTTCATCTTTCTCAGACAAAATACGTAAAAGATCTCTTAGCATACAAAAATGGTTGACTCTACACCTCAACCTACTCTCATAATTTCTTCTCTTTGCCTTATACAAGATGAATACTATTGTTCAAGACTCAACTTTTTTACATATCTATTGTGGGCATCTTACAATATCTCATCATCACTTGACCTGGACTTTCCTTCTATCAACCACAAGAACACCATTGGAAAGCGATTAAAGTGTATTCCTTGGTATGATGTTGGTTCTAATCACGTTATTTCTTCATAGTTACTCGTACCTCTCTATTATTGCTTTCACTTACGCTGATTGGGGAACTGGTCCTAATGATCATATATCCAGTACATGTTATTTTGTTTACCTTTGCTTTAACATTGTTTCATGCTCTTCACATTAACAAAAGGTAGTCTCTCATAGTACTATAGAGGTAGAATATCGTAGTATGGTTCTTATTTTTGCTGAGATTACTTGGATATGCTCTCTTCTCTATGAATTACACATCTCTTCAGCCATACCCAAAGTTTATTCTGGCAACCGTGGAGAGGTTCTTCTACCTGTTAATCCTATAATGCATTCCAAAACCAAGCACTTTGAAATTGACTTGCACTTCATTTAAGACCATGTTCAACATAAATGTCTTCAACTCGTTCATATTCTAGCAATGTTTGAAGTTGCAAATTTATTAACCAAGCCTATTTTTGGATCCTCTTTCATTAAGTTTATATGTAAACTCATGGTAGTTGTTAATCCAATCATAAGTTTAAGGGGGATGTTACATAATACGCATGCAACATGATAAACGCTTAATTTTTCCATTTATTAGTTTTCTCTTCTTTCTTTCCTTTATATACATGTATCTCTTTCCTTTACATACATGTATCCCTCTCTGATATAACACATGATGATTTTATCGTTTCTTTTTGAATTTTTTTATTTTTGCCCTTTGTTTTCTTGTTCCCATAATTGTCCTTTCAACTTGTCTGTCAAAATAAATTAATTTTGATATTTTAAAATGTGTTAGAAAAGTTAATATATTAAAATTAGTGTATTTTAAAGACAATACTAAAAATCTAATTGAGAATACAAAGACAATATTGTAAGTGTCATTATTTGTAGAAATTAGGGGTGGGCGAAAGCTCCACTTTTGATATGATCCACTTTTGCTTCAATCCAATCCATTTAAGATTCATTTTATTACAAATTCAATCAATTTAAAATTCATTTTATTGGATATGAATTTCAATATGATCCACATTTTATATATTTTATGGACTGGATATCTATTCCCTAAATTCTAATTTTCAAATATGAATCCAAAAAATCCAATCCAAATTTTCAATATAAATTTTTACTTGTGTTAGGTTGAAGGTCGAGATTGACTAGTCCAAATTTGGTCGTATTCGGCTAAGTCAACGCGACCCAAATTTGGCCGTATTTGGCAAAGTCAGTTTTGTACAAAATTTAGCTGTATTATACTAAGTCAGCCGTCACCGAAATTTGGTCGAATTCAATGAGTTAACCTCGACCAAAATTTAGCTGAGTTGGCCTTTGCAAAAATTTGGTCGTATTCGGCCAGTCGTCCCCATGCTGAAATTTGACCAAGTTGGCCCCGACCAAAATTCTGACAAATTCGATGAAGTTTTAGAAAATTCAATTTACATTTCTTTTATAAATAATGGATTCTGGATTTTGAACTTGTTCCAAATATTTTGATATGGATTTAAATCTTGATCCAAATATCTAGATCTGAACTTAAAAAAAAATTCAAACTAATTCTACTAAAAATATGAATTTGAATCTAAAATCTGATCCAATTATTTGGATCTAATGAATGTGGATCAGATTATTAAAAATCCAATCCATAACCAACCTAGTAGAACCTAATTGAGAATACAAATACATTATTGTAAGTGTCATTATTTGTAGAGACTTGATTGTTATAAAATTTGTGGTAAAAATATACTCAAGATGACCGGAACATACTTAGAAAAAAAAAAACTAAAACCATGTATGTTCATCTAAATTTTAAAATAATTAAAGAGTGGCCATAAAAGTCACCCATGTAGGCAAACATGATGTTCAATAAGAAAAATTGCCACACTTGAAAGGTAATACAAGATGTTGGAAATGTAATAAACTGAAACATATATATAGAATATGAAAAAAATATTTAGAACATTCCAAACTCTTGTGAATGAGCTTTAAAACTTAGAACTAGAATACTATAAAGCCTGCATAATATGGAAAATTTTGGACATTCCAAAGGCTTGAGAACCTAAAGCCAAAACTATGGTAGAAACTCAAATCATGACCACAACTCTAAATGAACTTCTTTAGCTCTCTAATGAATTACCTCTATTCTTAAAATGATATGAAAGATTCAAACTCACTAGCTTTGAAAGGAAAATAATAGGATCAAGTCCAAAAGGTAGAATGTTTTAAATATTTAAATGATTAAGTTAAAGGTGCATGATAAAAAGTTGTTTAATAACAGCTCAAGTGAATAATCTAATAATGATGTGACCCTTATGATAAAAAAGTTTAAAAAGATGTTCAAGAAGAAATAAAAAGGTGATGAAGGAAAGAACAAGGAGAAAATAAGAAAATATTAAGAAAGTTAAATATGAGAATTAGTATATGATAAGAAAAAAGTAAAGGCCAAAAACAAAAACTTAATAATGAAAATCCACATCTCAAATAAGACTTAGCCAAATGGTACTACGTAGTTCAAAAAGCTCAAAAGTTTTGTATACATTATACAATATTCTAAATAAGCTTAAGTTAGATATTATTATAAACTTTTACATTTTAACTTTCGTGACACTTCAAAGTACATTATACAATACTTACTCTCTCTCTATATTTTTTAATTTTAAAAACCAAATAGGTTTTATTATTATGTATATAGATTATGTTCAGTCTCATGCAAATTGAGAAGGAAAATAACATAAAAAGTAATCTTCATTTACTTTTCTTTTATAAGACAAGGAAATATCGTGATGAAATCATTAAGGTATTAAGTTATGGAAGAAATAATTATGTTTTTTTAAACATTTTCCAGGCTATTTGTGATTGAGCAAATGTAATGTTTTAATTTAATTACTTGATTAAATAAACCCATAACTATTATAAAGTTTTTTTTAATTTATTTAAACAAATTAAAATAAAAAAATATCAAAATAAACTTATACATATATTTAATTAAGTTTTTTATTTAATAGCACATTATAGAAAAAGGATTGTAATATTTGTTTTTTACAAAATTACGATATATTTTAAATACATTATTATGTTATATGGAACCGGGGCGGACCTTAGTTGGTCCGCCGGCCTCTCCCAATATTCTTTTTATCTTTTATAGGTTATTAATTAAAATTTATAATAATTTATAATTTAAAAAAAAAATTAATTTAATTATAATTAAAATTTAATTCTATAATGAATTTCAAAGGATAAAAATATTTACTATCATCTTTTTACTTACTCACTTATTATTAATTAATAATTTCATAATTAAATTGCTAATATTATATTCAATAAAAAATTTATTTAAAATTTTAACTTCATATTTATTGTTAAAACTTTTAATTATTCAAATTAAAAAAATTTATCGATCTTCTTTCAACTATATCAATCTTTAAAGAAAAATACATTTTACTTAACAAGATTCTTTTTTTTTAAACAAAATTGTGAAATAAAATAGAATATAAATTTTTGTACATAATATAATTATTTACATTGAAAAAAAATATAACCAAAAATTTATCACTACTATAATTTTTCATATTTTATGAGATTTTTTTTTTCAATCATTTCATAAAATTTTGCAAGAAATTTTTTTTTTGCCATTTTTCTAAGAGTTTTAATTGGTTGCTAATTCCTTCATGGATAATTATTTTTTACAAAATTATAAAATTTGTAAGTATTTTCTATAAGTTTTCTATGAAACCTTAAATATTTTAATAAAAAATTGGTAGCAATTTCTTACAAATTATTTTTCATAACAAAATTTGTAAATATTTCTTATGAAAAAATTTTAAAACAAATTTGACAGGAAATATATGTTTTTTAATAGTATATGTTTTGGCTTAATTATTGATGAGTTCAATAATTTAAAACTACAAAAAAGTTATTAGATATATATATGTTTTCTTTTGTAATTACTAGCGAAAACACATAAGTCATTATGGCTATGTGTTTGTATTTGTAAATTTTCATAGAAATTTGAGTTAAGATAAATAAGAAATATATAATTAATTTTTAAAATAGTTGTTAAATATAAAATTAGAAAAAAAATAAAATATGTACAAAAATGAAGTTTTTAAAATAATTGTTGAAGAGACAAGAAATTTTTAGAATAACGGTTAAAAATAATCTATTTATAAAATAATTAATTTTTAAAATAATAATTAAGAGTAAAACTAGAATAAAAATTGTGAACACAAAATGATATCCTCTTTGTATATTATTAAAGATAATTAAATTATATATTATATATCTATTTTTGTTGTACCGGTGATAGGGATAAAACATATAAATTTTAAAATATTATTTTGACTTCCAAAGTTAATGGTTGACCCGTCGCCACTAGTATGAAATTATTTTTTCACCTCCACCATAATTTTTTCCTGTCTCTACATTTATATATTGTTATAGATAATTATATTATATATTATATATTTATTTTTTGTTGTACTACTGATAGTGATAAAACATATAAATTTTAAAATATTATTTTGACTCTTCCAAAGTTAATGGTCAAAATCTGTCACTCGCCACTTATATGAAATTATTTTTTCACCTCCACCATAATTTTTTCCTGTTTTTACAATTATCATTGTTATGTTTCACAAAGTATAATTTTTATCATAAGTTTGGTATGACATGCAAAGTGTAATTTTTATCACAAATTTGATGTGGTATGCTTTTGTATTCTTTTATTTTATTTAATTTTTAATAAATTTTTGTTTGATGGTAAATTATCAATGAACTTTGAGATGTCAACATAGTTGAGATGTCAAAGTTCGTATCAATGTTTAACACGATCATGTTTGGATGTATATTACAGTAAAATAACAAAAGTAATTTTTTTAAGTTTTACATTTTTTAAAACATGTTACCTAAAATATATTAAAAGAAATTATACATTCAGAAGACAATTCATCGATAAAAATACACATTATAGAATGAAGATTCTCGAATTATTTATTCTGAAATACATAATAGTTCCTATTATTCATTTTATATTGTATAGCTATAAATTGATTTTTGATTATTTTAAATTGTTTTCAGAATGTTCGGAAATAAAATTATAATTACAGAATAAATTTCCGTAAGTTTAAGATAGATTTCAGAATATGCGTTCCGAATCATTCTAGAAATGTATTTTATTTTTCTTCTTTTCACTGTTATTTAGTTTGTTGATGTTTACTTTGTTGTTTCTCCGTCAAAAGCTTGCATATGAAACAGTTTCCCTTTGACAAAAACAAAAAACAAAGAAAATTAAAATAATAATTAAAAAAAAAAAAAAAACCTTGTTGACGACGTTCACGTGTGAGAAAGTTCCACGAGGATCGATTAGTAACCCTAATTTTTATTTTTATTAATGCATTCAACTTAGTTCTACCTAAAATTCTTGACCAACAAGTTAGCCACAATTTCAAAATCGCGTTTGGTCAACCTGTGCTATTACGTATGCCTCAATTGGCTAGCTAGTCCCAATAAGAAGAAATGAATTTAATTTTTTTACTAAAATTTTGGTACTAATCATTTGAAAAATTCACTAATATATATTACTTTTATATATTTTAAAACATAAGAATGATTACTTAAAAAAATTAAATATATTTTTAATCCTTATATTCATTCATGTCTTAAATTTGAACATATTTTAATTTTCAAACTTTAAAAATGATAAATGTCATTCTCTTAATTTAATAAAATTATTTTTTATATGTTAAACAATTTAGGAGAAAAATGTATTAATGTCTAAGATATGGATAAAATTTAATTTCACATATAAATTTATAAACTAAAAATATATTTAAACTTTTTAAAAAATATTTTATGATCCTTTGAATCCGATTGTCCTTAATTTCACCGTACACACTTCTCCGTTCAATATTTTTACGTGATCAATGTTTCAAAACGTCATTATCAGTTCACTTCATGGATTGGACGAATTCAAAATGCATCGTTAAATTACACTATTTTTTTAACAAATATTATTAGCGCAGAAAGGTGTCATGATTTTATAATTCCCTTTATATTTTTCAATGTTTTTTTTTTTTAAGTTTGATCGAAATAAACAAATTGGTGTTTTTTCTTACATTTAAGTTTTCTGCTAATTAAAAGCATAAAAAAAGGAGATTTTAAAGTGGGGAAGAGTAATGTGGAGTAGTATCAAATATGATCCACTCTACATACACATACCAATTCTTTTCCTTTTTATTCTCTTTTTCTGTCCCTCCTCTATCATCATTTCAACCTTAAATATAGAGCTATTAAAACACACTTAAGCTCATATAGATTAATAAGAAAAGTATAAAAAATGAATTAAGATTAGTTAACAAAAGTTGTGATATAAAATGATCAAATTAATTTTATCCTTGATTTTTTGGTTAAATGAGTTTGGATAAGATGAATATATACGATCATAGATCAATATACTTTATAAAATAATAATTATATCTAAACAAATTATTATGATAAAAATATTAAAAAAACATCATAAATAAAATACATATTTATTTACAAAAATATTTAAAAATACCTTCTATTTACTTTTAAAGGAAACGATGTTTTAAATTACCAAATTCATTAACAAAATATTTCTGTAAAATCAATATTGGATAAAGATGGTCCGACACAATTTTAAGGATACAAATTAAGATTGTGTGCTTTGTGGAGGGGTCACTAGGTTAAAATAGAGTATTGTTTGAATCATAGTTATTTTTGGTTAAGATCGAATATTTTTTAAGAATATAATGACTCTTAATTAAAATTAAGTTTTAATTGAAAAAATCTTATTAGACTAAAACCGAGTATTGTTTGAAATGCACTAAACTCTTGCTTACAAGAATATGATCGAAAGATTATGAGACTTTATTTGTTTTAAAAGATAAATTTGAGAGAGAGTAAATGAATGAATTTGAGGAGACAGAGAATGAGAAAATGTTGTTTGTTTTAAGGGATAGAAAAGTGAAGTGAAAAGATTTAAAGGAAAAATTTGTGAATAATTTGATAAAAATGATAAATAAAAAAATATTTTAATAGATAAAAATGTAAGATTACAATTTTGTCATCATGGTTAAAATTAATATAAAATAAAATGTAATTAGTTAAAATTAATGTAAAATAAAATGTGGATTATTAGTATTTAAATAAAAAAAACAAGTAATTACTTGAAACAAAATGTCATTGGTTGAAAATAATTTTATTAAATATAAAAAAATAAAACATTTTTAATTAATATGCTTGGATACAACCTAGGGGTGGTAATGTGGGTAAAGTCCAATGGGCCATCCCATAGTAAAAGCATAGGTGACTCGTGTAACCTGCAGCCCACATGAGCCATAAATGAAACGGGGTGGACTGGCCCGCAACTTAACATAATTTAACCCTCACTTGACCACACTCATGTGCGCAATCTAAGGAATCCTCATCCTGTATATTTCTTCTTTTGCTAAGGTGTCCTCACTCACCACATTCATGCAATCTAACCTCATTTTATTCCTTATTGGTCCATTTAATTCCTTAGTATTGACATTATAGATAGATAGATAGATAGATAAAAAAGGTTTTATAATGGTGCAATACATAGAAAAATTGTTGGGACATTTAATTCCTTATTGGTCATTTAATTCATAGTGAAGTACATACAAAAATGTATATAATGGACCACTCTAAAAAAAATTATGATGCAACACAAATGCGAGCCAACCTACAAAATGTAATGAATGCAGAGCGGGCCACATTTTCTAGCCCATTTTGCATTGTAGGGCAAGCCAGCCTAGTTTGCATTGTGCAGGCCTATTGCGGACGGGGCCTAAACGGGCTAGGCTGGCCTGCATTGCCACCCCTAATGCAGCCTACCCTCCTACCCAAATTTAAGTAATTTGGCATTTAAATAACACAGAACAAGAATTCAATAAAGGAAGGACAAATGACTATAACTTGACATGTGAATAATTAGCTTTTCCTATAGTTCCTTGTTATATTGAGAAGATGCCCATTCACAACTCACCTTTTTTTCTCTCCTGCAAATCATTGCAAATGACTTGAAACAAACACAAATGTCTCTCGTTCATCCGTGCTTGTAAACAATAATTTTGTAGAAACAAAACACAGTCTAAAAGAAGTGTTGTATCTTCAAAAATATCTTCTACATATAAAGTATTGAAAGAAAGAACCATTTAAATCCTCTTATATTCATTGATACATGAAAACATTCTTCGTTCTTCATCTTTGTTTGTCTTCATAGACGGTGATGGTTGCATTAAATGTTCTTTATGCAATATTAAATGTGTGATTCATTCATCGTATATAAGTCACATTATTTTATCTCATGAAAAGCAAAAGTTAAGACAACGAGGGAGAATAATTATGATGTAATGACAAAACAATATTTTGATGTTAATTGATACTTTGACACCAATAATAAAAAAAGTAAATACTTATCAACCTAGTAAATTAATGTTTTAATTATATTTTTTATTTTAAAATATAAATATATATTATTATTATGGGGTGTGCAAATGAACGTTTTCATTTTCTCATGATGCCAAAGAATACCTTTGTATTTTGACCTTAATATATGTTTTGTTTTGATAGTGTTCGCTTGTGTAGTGATTGAATTTGATTGTGCGGATTTGTGGGGTTCGACTATGTTCACTTTGAAGGATTTGTGAGAGAGTGGGGGTGCGAATTTTGGAGAGGGTCATCTCGTCAAATAGAGAAGATCTAAGGGGATAAATTGGTGGTTTACCATAATGTCCCCATGTGTGAGTGATTGAATTGGTTACCATAATATTTTTTTTGTTCAATCATGTTTTAATTTTTATCAATTTTGTTCAATTTGGTTCTTTTTTACTAACTCCGTTTAAATAATTAATAGTAATGAACTATGACCACCACTTGTCACTTCGTGAGTTTTTGGTTTTTTATAACTTGTTTTTTTTTTTTAATTTTTTTTTTCGATAAAACATCCTAGTGTCAATCCAGCAACATGTCACGTATCAAAGTTAACGTTTTATATTTAATTTGGTCCATATATTCATTCTTTTTGTTCAATTTAGCCATATATTTTTTAAAATGAAGCAATTTTGTCACCCTTCAACTTGAGACCAAATTTAAAATGATGTTTTAGTCAATATAACGAAGTCTTTGTTAAAATTCACATTTTTATTAAATAATTTTGGTTTAAAATTACAATTAATTTAAAATTAGAACAAAAATTTTAAAAATAAAAACTAATATCATTTATCTAAAATTTAAGGCGTTATTTATCATATAAATTAAATTACTAAAAAACTTTAGTAAACTTCGTCCAAATCCTTTAAAAATAATAATTAAAATCCATCCAACGCTTCCCTGAAATTTATTCTCTAAACCCTTAATGCATAACACGTTTTTTTTTTCTAAAACGATTTCTTTTATTTTATATATATATATATATATATATATATATATATATATATATATATATATATATATAAATATGAGGTTAGAATTTTATTACATCTGAATTCTTATAATAATTTTATTAAAAGACTTTTAAAGAATTGAAAAATGAAAATATGTTTAGACGATTTTGATCTGAAAACTATTAAATGTGTATTTGAACAAATAAAGTTTTTTCAATAATAAAAAATAGTAAGTAATTATATCTACATAATTATAACAAACTATAAACAAATATATCCCCATGAAATTACATATATTAACATGTAAATAGGTAATCAGTATGTTGACATGGATTCCAGGACCTTACATAAAGTATCTGTGCCTTTTCAGACCTATTTTAGTCATTATCACTTTTCTTTGATCTTTTTCACTATAAAAAATTACAACTATAATGTATATTGTTTATACTTTTTCTGGTAAAATAATTTATATTTCAAATTTCAAAGACAAACTTTATTTTTCTTCCTCCATACATCACTAAAAAATTTATAATGATTTTTTAGTACACGACAACTAATTTTGCCTATTATTTATTAATATTCAATGGAATAACAAAGTTTTGTTTTTGTTTTTAATCATCACGTTATAAGAAAATCACACTATCATTTCCCTTTCATATAACAAAATCATGAAAAAGTTTCCCTGTCACGATCACAAATTTAAAGTTTAACTTTTGTAAAGATTCATACATTGATATATTTTGTAAAAATATTATATTTAGTTTACATGATCAATTTTATAAATCCATAAACATCCTAACTTTAATTTACGAATTTACAACCAACTTGAGACTTCAACTTTTAGACATAACATTTACTTACATAAATAATAACTGAAAAAGAAAATTAATTGAGGTCGATAGATTTTAATTCAACATTATCTTTAACAAGTAAATATAAATAAATGTCTATTAACTGAATAGATTTTATAAGTTATATTTTGTGAATGGATATAAACTTAAAGAAATTATAATTTATTTGTAAGCTTTTGAAGCAGTGATTCAGTTATCCATCCATAATTGGTGGTTTAAAATTTATTAATGTCACTATTAAATTATATGATCAGTACAATAAATTTATTAATCTTATAATTCTTTTGAGAAAGTTATTAATCTTACAATAATACTAGTTAAATCCATATTATTAATAATCAATAATTTATATATGATGTTTAAAAGTTGACTAAATGACATTTTTTCTGTATTTGCAACTACATTTAATGTTTTTTTTTCTATTTATATTTTTTACTTGATGTGGTATGGATACTTTTTTAAAAAACTTATTGATTTTTTCTATATCAATTTTAATGTTATTAAGAGATAATCATTCTTGTTCATGTTTTATATGTTTATCATCCAATTTAGAAATAAAATAGAGAAAAATAATGTTGATACTTATTTTTACAGAAAAAAAGTCATATTATTTTTTTAAAATTTAAAAAACTACATATATTCTGTCTATATTATTTATATTATTATATAAAGATTCGTACATATTTTGTTTTTAATTTTGTTTTTTAAATATTTTTTAAATTTAAATAATTATTTTATTAATTTTATCTTTTGAACAACTATTTTTTTAATAATTTAATCTTTTCTCAATTTGATTTTTTAAAATTTAATTATCTTTTAAACTAAAATAAGTATTATAATAAAAAAACTATCTAAAAATAAATAATACCAAAAAAAAAAATTATAAAAATTATTTAAATTTATTTTAGTAATATAATAATAATAATTTTATAATTTGTCGTTACAATAAATGGAATACATGTGCATGTGTATTTTCACAGCTTAAAATGAAAAAATATATTAAATCATTATTATAAATATTAAAACTAAAAAAAATGTACTACTAAACCGAATTTAAACCTAAAATAAAATACTCCTACCTCTTTATTGAAACCGGATTGAACCATCATTGTTTTGATACAGAGATTAACCTGATTATTATGTCCCATAGGTCAAAAGTTTACACAAAGTATAAAGTGAAGAACAATTAACAATAAAAAGATATATTATTGACATGATTTCCAAATCATTAAACTTATAAATTACTAATTCCATAGGTAAATTAATTACCACCAGTTGAATTAATGGTTATTAAATTATATAGTTTGATTAAGTGAAAAAATGGAAAACTTTTTTAATCCAGAGAAAGTAGAGAGAAAAAAAAAAGAAAAAAGAGAGAGCGAAAAGAAAATTAAAAAAAATGAAGAGAGAGAAGAATAATTAAACTACATAGACACAGAGGAACAGCATTTTTGCATTCTGTCATGCACTCTGTGCCACACCCTCAAAAAGTGCCACATTCTCTCTCTTTCTTTCTCTCAACACTTCACACTTCACACACACATTCTTTTCTAATTTCTTCTTCCTTTTAGGGTTTCTCTTCTCTCTCATATTCAAACCAGAGATTCAGATTCTCACCTCCATTTTCGTTTCTACTTTTTCACTCAAAACTCCTTCCTGAGTCAACTCGTTCGCCCTCTCCCACCACAACCTTCACCATCCTTATTTTTTCGTCGAACCAGTTTTTCATCGTCGTGAAAAGCCCTTTCTCTGCTCATTCCCTTCTGTTTTTGGCTCCTCTTCTACCTCATTCACTCAACCTCAACCAAACCGTTTTTGAAACGCAAGGTTTTTCGTTTTTCGTATCTTCTGTCCGAAAACAGATACACAGGTTTTCGATGATTCCGAGGTAAACTTGAGAGAGGGAGGAAAAGGTAGAAGAATAAGAAGATCTGGAAGCGGTTACCACACGGAAATGGAAGGTTCTAGAATGGAGAATTTAGTCAGAGCTGAGAAATCGCTGAGGCTCAGCTTAGAGAAATCGAAGTCGGTGGGGTTGGCTTTGGAGAGAGCGGGGCCGAGGTTGGCAGAAATCAGGCAGCGGCTACCGTCGTTGGGATCGGCGGTGCGGCCGATTCGCGCTGAGAGGGATGCTCTGGTGGCCGTCGGCGGACACATCAATCGTGCCGTGGGCCCCGCCGCGGCGGTGCTCAAGGTTTTTGACGCCGTCCATGGACTGGAGAAGTCGCTGCTGTCGGATCCCCGGAGCGACATCGCCGGGTACTTGTCGGTGCTGAAACGTCTCCAGGAGGCGCTGAGGTTCCTGGGGGACAATTGCGGGTTGGCTATACAGTGGTTGGAAGACATAGTTGAGTATTTGGAGGACAATTCCGTTGCTGATCAGGTTTATCTGGCGAATTTGAAGAAGGAATTGAAGAATCTTCGGGAATCGCAGCACGGGGAACTCGATGGTGGGTTGTTGGATGCTGCATTGCGCAAGTTGGAGGATGAATTCAGGTTGCTGTTGACTGAGAATAGCGTGCCATTGCCTATGTCGGCGGCGGCTGCGGGTGATGGTATGGCATGCATTGCGCCGTCGCCGCTGCCTGTATCGGTTGTGCAGAAGCTGCAGGCGATTCTGGGGCGGTTGATGGCTAATGACAGGCTGGATAGGTGTGTGGGGATTTATGTTGAGGTTAGGAGTTCCAATGTTAGGGCAAGTTTGCAGGCGCTGAATTTGGATTACCTTGAGATTTCTGTGTCGGAGTTCAATGATGTGCAAAGCATTGAGGGGTATATAGCTCAGTGGGGGAAGCATTTGGAGTTTGCGGTGAAGCATTTGTTCGAGGCTGAGTATAAGCTTTGCAATGATGTGTTTGAGAGGATTGGATTGGATGTGTGGATGGGTTGTTTTTCGAAGATAGCTGCGCAAGCGGGTATACTGGCGTTTCTTCAGTTTGGGAAGACAGTTACTGAGAGTAAGAAGGACCCCATCAAGCTTTTGAAGTTGTTGGATATTTTCGCGTCGTTGAGCAAGTTGAGATTGGATTTCAACCGGCTTTTTGGCGGTGGGCCATGTGTTGAGATACAGAATTTGACTAGGGATCTTATTAAGAGGGTGATTGATGGGGCTGCAGAGATTTTCTGGGAGCTTTTTGTTCAGGTGGAGTTGCAGAGACCGAATCCACCACCAGTGGATGGCAATGTGCCGAGATTGGTGAGCTTTATCACTGATTACTGTAACAAGCTCCTTGGGGACGACTATAAGCCGATACTGACTCAGGTTCTGATCATTCACAGAAGTTGGAAGCGCCAAAGCTTTCAGGAGAGACTCCTTGTTACTGAGATTTTGAACATTGTGAAGGCTGTTGAGCAGAATGTAGAGACTTGGATCAAGGCTTATGATGATCCTATACTGTCCCACTTTTTTGCTATGAACAATCACTGGCATCTGTGCAAGCATTTGAAAGGGACAAAGCTTGGGGAACTCTTGGGGGATTCCTGGCTGAGGGAGCACGAACAGTATAAGGAGTATTACTCCACAATCTTTTTGAGGGACAGCTGGGGAAAGCTTCCTGGACATCTGAGTAGGGAAGGGTTGATTCTTTTCTCTGGAGGGCGCGCCACTGCCCGTGACCTGGTTAAGAAAAGGTTGAAGAAGTTCAATGAAGTTTTTGATGAGATGTATACTAAGCAGTCAAGTTGGATAATGCCAGAACGGGATCTGAGGGAGAAAACATGTCAGCTTATAGTGCAAGCTGTGGTGCCTGTATACCGCAGTTACATGCAGAATTATGGTCCTTTGGTGGAGCAAGATGCTAGCTCCACAAAATATGCAAAGTACACCGTTCAGAAGCTTGAGGAAATGCTCTTGTGTCTTTATCGGCCAAGGCCTGTAAGACATGGCAGCTTGAGAAGTCCAACATTTAGTGCAAAATATGGCAATGGAGTACCTGATCTTCGCAGAACAGCATCTGCAGTTGTGTAATCTGTTAGTCAATGTGTTTCTATAGACGAACAACAGGGATGGTATTTTCCCCTCATCAGCTGGATGGCTACTGTATATAATTTTCCTCTGGGCCTTGCGGTGCATAATGTAGGCTTTTCTTAGTTTCTGAGAAGGAAGTTCCTGAGCACTGCCCTTTGAATGTCTGATGTATTTCATGAAAATGAAGTTTAGTTTCTCTTCTCAGATGCAAAAACCGGTCATATCTCCCGTGCTCAGAGGTTTCTGCAAAAGCTAGGCCATCTGTAAAACAGTAAGTTATGAGCTTAAATGAATAAGTATGGACGTTGGTTATGAGGCTTTTTTGGTCACTGTCATCTGAAGTAATTTATTCAATCTTTATCTTCATATATTAAGTCGTTTGTAGCTGCAGGGTCATTTTATTTTGAAAATTTTATGTACAATTTTTAGTATACAAGGACTGAGAAGTTTAGATGAACAGAATATTAGTCATATTTAGTCATCAGTATTGAGGGGGGGTTAGGGTGGGGGCGGTGAAGTTGTTAATTGTAAATGCAGAAACCCTTGTGAGTTGCCTGTTTCATGTACTTTTTCAAGGATGCCTCCAAAATAAGACGTATTTTTGCAATGAATTCATTGGAAGGGCAAGGATAATGTTTCTGCACTGATTTTGATTTTTACCGTTAAGTTCCTTTCCTCTGTACTAGTTCTGTTTATTATAACGCTACATTTTCTTCTTGATTCTATTTTCGTTAAGGTTTTGGGAGCTATTTAACTGTGAAACCAGAGGCCATTGTTACTGCTGACTAATGAAACCTACCCAATGTCTTCTGGTTTGAGTTGCAGATATGACAACAGGATTATAACATTCTTTTTCTCTAATTGTCCTAATCTTCTACGAATAAGGTTGATTTTATCTGTAAAGAAGGTTTAATCACTATTAGTTTATGTACATACTAATCTTTACCCTGTAACAGTGATAAACTGTTGTTTAGTAGGGATTAGGTAGAAAGCAGTACATGATGGACTTGATGTGACCCTGCTTTTTAAGCTCATTTTAGTTCTCTTAACCTACAGTCAATATTGTGAAAATTTGTCGTATGGTACAAATTTTAAATCCACTGTGGATGTCTTTGATGTAATTGGTCCACTCTGGATGTACAAAATGGTCCTGTCCTGTAATTATAGCTGCAATGTTAAGGGTTTTGGGATTTCAAAGATTGGAATCAACTATAATGTCTATCTGCAATATCAAGGGTTGCCACATTTGTGGCCATTATTTTGAACCTCAGAATAGAACAAGGGCAACTAAAATAATTTATGAATAGTTTATCGAAACATGTGAATGATATCTTGGTTTACTTAACACTTTTGGTCTGCATTTTTTGTAAGAACTTTTTGACATCAATAGAATTATTAGCTTAGCATTGTTGAGGTAATAAAAAGTGTTATTTGAACATGGGACATTATGTGATGTATTTACAGGGATTAAAATAAAAATCCATGTACTTTTTGAGACTAAAAATAAATATTTATTGGGTTTAAATCAATGTAACTTGATTATAAAGAGTGAAAGTAACGATTTTACGGAGTACAATTAAAAAAATGCCATAATAGAAAATATTAAGTTTTACGTGATTGATAACTAAAGCACATTTAGATATAATTGTCTTGACTTAACTATTTCTTTTGAAAAAAATTTAAATCAGTTAGGCATATTATTCCACATGCAATCGTGAACATTCTCTACATTTTGAAATAAAATAAAATATATATTTTTGTTTTGTTTTAATCACTATAATTATATCACTTTTTATTTATTTATTTTAATCTCTAATGACATCATAGGTTGACGTAACACTTTTAATAATGTTATCAGCATTGAGTTGACAATTTTATTTGTGTGATAAAATCATTATTGTTAGAATGAACATAGGTAATAAAAAAAGAACTAAAACGAGAAGACTATGTAATAAAAGATTAATTAAGTAATTGAGTTATAAAACTCTTGTCGTTTTTACTTATAGGCAGAGTATGAGAAGTGGTTGAAGAGACTTGCAATTTCCCTTAGCGTCTTCTTACTCGTAACTTCTTTTTACATTTTCATAAATTTTAAATTTTTCATTTTTGACATTCTTCTATTAAATGACAACCTAGGCATCAAATATGGGTAGTTGTTAGAGTATTAATCTTTTTGTTTTTGTTTTTGGTTTTTAACATATACGAGTTTTTGATTTAGAGTTCTTTTCGTATCGTTTAAATGTCATTTGAATCATATATTATGAGATAAAAGTTGTGCATTTTTATTGTGAAATTCAAAACCCGGAAATAGTATTTCGATTACATATTTGGAATAATATTTTGTCTTTAAAAACTCTATTTTATATTATATCAGTCAAAATACAATTTTAAAGTTTTGAATTATGTAGTCTTAAAGTTAAAATTGTGTCATAGATTACACAATTTGATCTCATTTTGACTTTTGAGTTACACAATAGATAACTTTAAATGTGTTTTGGATTACACAATTTGGAATACAATTTTGACTTCTAAAATTTTCATTGTTTTTTTATTTTATTTTGGTGAATGGACAAAAAAGAGATAATCATGATAAACATTCATAATTGACATGAGAATAAGTTCTCATAAAACATTTCATTGAACCTACTACAATTGCGAAGTACAAACGAACATTATTCAGATTGCAACCACTCCAGCTGACCCCATATGAGTATATTTCAGATCGTAGCCACTCTTGACTAATCCTGCCAAATATTATTTGACACCTAGCCGCTCCTGATTAAAAATTTTGAGTATTCTTTTGAATCGTAACCATTGCTAGCTAATCTCGTTAAATATTCTTCTTCTTCTTCTTCTCTTATTTTCTATCGAACTTGATAGTTGTGAAACACTAAATGCTCTTCATGCAACACTAATTGTTCTTTTCCTCTTCATGAAAAACCCTTGATAGTTGGCAACACTTATCATCCTGCCCTACATAACTTTTTACTCCAAAATTTTTTAAATGCACACATCTTATTAGGAAAACAACTGGACCAAAGTTGAAAATGCTGATGTTAGAGTAGTTGGAGGATAAAATAACTTTAACTCGATTTCAAAGAGATATTTGATCACACTTTATATTTGTTGCAAATCTTCTTGGTGAAAAATGGTGACGACATTCCTTACATAAAAAGAATTAAGGTTCAAAAATATTCTTTAAGTTTATGTTAGTTCAATGTCCATTTGTAATTTTTGTTTGATCATCACCAAACGCTTATAAGACATAGTGGAATCTGCTTGGTACTTTATGGTCTGTTTGAAAAAGCACTTCTATTTGCCGCTTATTAAACACATCTTCTTTATGTTATACACTTTGTTGTATTATACATTTAATCAAAATCATATGGTTGTCAAGTTTTTCTTTAATGCTAACTTTCTATACCATATCTCAATCTTGGATAAGATACAAGCCATTCTTCCTCATACCCTTTATCATTATCATGGATCCTCTCAATAGCTTCAACATTCCTCTCTCACCATTAAATGCACATCCCTTTCTTCTTTAGCTCACTAAGGGATATTAGATTGCACTTCAAGCTAGGTAGAAACCTAATATCGTCAAATACTCTCAATTTCATCATTCAAACAAAACATGATGGTTCTACCTCTTGTTATCTTACATGACTTATTGTTACCAAGGAGAATTGAACCTCTTCGAAGTTCTATAAATTCATGGCACCATAGACAATTAGGTGTCACATGAAATGAACATCTAAGTTCATTATCCACTCGCAATTATCAGTACTACTTAACACAATTAGGATTATTAAGGATTTATAATCATCTTCCACTAGAGTTGCTTCACCAAATGTCAACAATCCATCAAACTATTTAACAAACCCCGACGGTCTATTAAGGTTATTATCCTTCTTCTTCTTCTTTGGACAAAACCTTTTAAGTGACCTTCCTTCTTCTCATAGACGTCCTCGACATTGACCTCCTTACACTTATCTATTATTGCTAATAAATAGTTCACCCTTTGTTATAAGGTTATCACCAACACAACCTTAACTTCTAGTTTCTCATTTAGCTACCTCGACCTCAAAACAACTTGAACTTCCTCAAGGGAGAGAGATAGTCTCTCTTATATACAACACATTCGTCTTAGAAAATGAATATGACAATAACAACATTTGATCCTTATCATCAATATACCCATAAATATTCTTCATATCAAGGATAAACTTGTTTAATTCATTTAGTTATTTTTTTAAGGGTAGTCATTGATTGAATTTTTCAAAATCCAATCTAGATCCAACAAAATAGATTGGATATATAATCTAGATCCATTTGAATTGGATTAATTAACTATATTTAGATTTTTCAAGTCCAATTTAGATTAGGTTAAATCTAGATTCAATCTAGATTTAATTGGTCAAGTACATTAAATCTAATGAGATCAATTTAATTTACTAGACCATTAAGTTATCAAACATGAGCAGGGTTGACTCAGCTTGACTTGGACCTAGGTCGACTCATGTCAACTCGCATCTGGTTCACTCGATTTGACTTGGGTTTGGACTACCTCACCTTAACATCAACCATAGTAGAGTAGAGTCAATTTGGGCTTGGAGCGACTTAACTTGACTTGGGCCTGGGCCAACTCAGTTTAACATAGGTCGACTTGTCTTGCCTTTATGTGGGACCGTATCAACTAAACTTAACCTTGGGTTTATCGATTGAATTGAAATGATTGCTTCAGAAATCATTGAATTATTCTTCCAAATTGTTGAATATTTTTTGTTTTCGATCAATTCATCGAGTTTTGGGGGTTTCCTTTGAATAAAAAATGATGTTAAATTTAAAAATTGTTGTTTTTTTTTGGTGAGGAATCCTATACTTTTATGAATAAAAGTAGTTAAGAGTGTGCTATTTACAAAGATTAATTTATATTACTCTCAATTAAAAAGACTACTAGATCAAGATATTGTTAAATATTTTTCAGGATTCAAAATTGTTTCAGATATAGGGACTGAGCGCCTATCTAAAACACTCGTTTGACTCTTCTTTTTGCTCTTCTTCTGTTCGATGTCCTTTCTTTCTCCCGTTTGGTTGTCCAGACGATCGGGATACTTGTCAATTAGGCTTCGATGCTTAAGTCAGTTCAAGTCTGTCCGGGATTAACAATTAATGTCGTAATAAATGCGGAGTAAAAGTTCTTACCAACTTACTTTAGGGTCCTATTTATAGTTTTTTTATATGGGCCCATGTTTAAGATTTCTTTAATTGAGGCCCAATTGCTTTTTAAACTTGATTATCGACCTGCTTTATCTTACTACAAATCTTATCTTTTGGCTCCACCCGACTGACGTTGCTAAGCGTGCATGCTCCGACCGACTGTGTCTTTGCACCGTAATAGTCGGTGTTGTCGATGCTCACATCAAGAAGGATCTCAATGTGATTTTCAGTTAGTTATTGACAAATCAAATGTGTTGTTAGGTAGCTGGCTGTTGCGAGCGGCCTTCGGCTGCTTATCCTTGGATTATTCGCCCGACGTGCTATTTTAATCACTCTGGAGAAATTGTCACATCAACTAGTCACGACTTCAAACCCCAACCGTTGGATAGTCTATCTGTAGCAGGTGACCTTTGACCGCTTATCCTTGGATCGTCCAGTTAGCTAAGAATGTTGATCAGTCCTACGCTAAAAAACCTAAGTGTATTTGTTATCATTATAGTCCCTTTCAGTCTTGTAAAATTTTGACTATATAGTAAATTAGTCTAATAAAAGTAGTGAGACTACTGAATATAATTCTTTTTGACACTTACCAACCTTTTTCTATTCTCTATAGTCGCATATTGAAATTTGTGCTGAATATATAAAAGGTTAAAAGACATCTTTTAACATTTTTATGCTTAAAACTATTTCTAGTAAAAACTCTTTTATTCAAGCAAAAATTTATTCATTACGAATATTTTAAAAAGACCAACCCTTTCTCAAACTATTTATTTATTTATGTATAGTTTAAGAAGAGTTGAAGTTCAAAAATCTATGACTGAAAAAAAATATCACTGGAAATACAACCCATTATTGACTATATAATTATTGGATTATGATAAGGTTAGGTTTGTGTCAAATTCAAACCAAAATAAGTGAGAGGAAGCTCATGACATGAAACATCTTCAAGAGAAATAACTTCACACGTTGACGAACATTTGGGAAAATGATAATTTTTTGTGAAAATGGAAACTTCTAGTTTAAGGAAGGTTTGAGAGATGAGGTTACTAAACTAATATTATATAAATTAGATAGTATTTTTTTGAATTGCAAAGTCTTTTAAAAAACAAAAAGAAAGAAACAAAGTAAAGAGAAAAAAAGAAGTCCTACCACACACTATTTAATCAACACGTGACGATGATCACACAATTTTTGCAATAATATTTGATTATAATTAATTATGATAAATTGGTGATTGCAACTTTAGTAGCACTATGCGAAAGTGGAATTGACCTAACATGCACTTTGTGATGCAAGAATCCCACAAATTCTGTCCTTTTTGCTAAAAAAGTTAAGTCTTTTCATAGATTGAGCTAACAAACCACGAAATAATGGAGAGAAGAGAATGGACCATATAAAGCATATAACTAAGTACTTACTTTTACTTCTTATGACAATTTTATTGCATTTTCGATTCTCTTTTTCCACTTTCTCCAATTTTACATCTATTCATTTCTCACCACCCTCGATTATACCTAGTGCCCAAGTAAGTGTTAAAAAGCTTAGGATTCAAAACTAATATAATTTAATCCAAATTCAATATATCATATAATAGATTATTCACGACAGATGTTGATCAATAATTTTAAGAAGTCAAAATAATATATTTTTTATTATTGTCATTAATACAATAAAAAATAATATATAATTTAGTATAACTGTAATTACAAAAGAAATCACACATGTATAAAATATAAAAGTATTTTTTTTCATATTCTTGAATTCATCAATAAGTAAATTAGAACTAAAATTTGTAGCTATTTTTTTTTTTTCGATGTAAAGAGGAATTTGTTCTAAAGATTTAATATGAAACTATAATTCATTGAACTTTAAGAAAAGTCTCCCATAATTGAATAATATGATCATTAGTATTATGATTTATAATATGTAAATAAATTGAATTTGTCTTGTTTTCATCTTCACAAATAGCTTCCATTTTATCACTTTTAAAAAATGAATCTATTATTTATTATTCATCAATATACTTATTTTAAAAAAAGTTTAAGATTAAAAAATAATTTATCACAATCTAATAAAAAATTGGGAGCTCCTAAAAAATATAGGATAATCAAGCTACAATTACAAAATTACAAACCAGTTATGAAAAACCATATAATACATTACTTTTTCTTCTATATTTATAAAAAAATGAACATAACAGTCATGAGATAAAAAATAGCGCTAACTATTAAACAAATATTTCGGGATTGAGTGAGATAGGAGAATTACCTTCTTTCTTTAATAACGACAAAGAACAAATAAAAAATGAAAAAAAAATTAATGAGCTTGAGTAGATTATTCTATTTCAAAAACAAAAAGAAAGCAGGTGAGAGTGGAAGATGAATCTAATATGTAGGAAACTCAAAAAGAAAATAAAAAGTATCTTAATAAATATTTTTATTCTTTGTTATATTTGATTTTATGTTTTATTATTTATTATTATTATTAAATGATAAGCTTTATAAAAACAAGAATAAAAAATTAAAAAGAATAAAAAATTCCTAAAATACACATAATATAAAAAAAATTAAAAAAAAATTGGGGGATCATGGCCACTCCTCGTCCTTGAGAAGCTTTGTAAAAGCCTAAAGAATGGTGTTTTAGAAGTGATAATGATTTAAAAATAGCGAGATTCGATTATATATTAAAAAGTTTTAGTATAAATATAATTGTTATAAACATGTTTCATTATTTTAAAACATATTATCTCTCTTGAAACCACTTTTCTAGAGTTCTCTAACTTCTCTCTGAGGGTGCCCCTTCTCTATTTGCCTGATTGAAGATTTGAGACCGTAGAAGTGATCCTCGCGGAGAGCTCTTCAATTTGGACCAATCAGTTTCTTCATTCGCATAAGTTAAGTTTCAGTCATTTTTCTTGGTCTTCTTTTGTTTCTGTTGCATGTGAGATTTTTTCTACTTGCATGAGGTTTTTTCTGCTTGCATGTGAGCTTTTCATCTTCTATATGAGTATCTACTGATTATTGATCATAACGGTATGTTCTGATCGTTCTTCTGATGTTTCTATGTGTAGATAGAGGATCTTGTGAAGTTATAAGTGTTCGATGTTCTTAGAATTGTTTGTGTCTGTTGTAAGACCCATGAAAATAATTGATTAAATAAATAATTAATTAATAAATGAGGGTAGTGGGAACCTTGATGACATTAAATGTTAATTAGTATGACGTGGAAAAGTACTAGCTCACTTGGTTATTAAGAGTACTTAATTGAGTAAGAGGACATGGGTTTAAGTCCTATGTATGTCATTTATGTGTTTTTATTTATATTGTTTTAATATCGTGATGGATCATGATGAGTGATCACTTAAGCCTATGATTGTATGAATTAGTAAGAAATACGAATTGGGCATAAAGGTTGTGCATTGGCTTGATAAGTGGATTTTTGCTAAATTTAGCTTTGGAGTGAATGTGAAAGGGCAAAAGAAAACCTAGCATAAGGAGCAGCCAAAGGGGTTGGAAAACTAGTGTAAACCATTAATTCAATGACCATTAAGTAGGTATAAAAGGTAAATTTTCGTTTTGCCCCATTTATCTCTCATTAAGGCAATATTTTGGGATCAAGTAAGGGAGAGAAAAGGTTGTTTTAGGGATGTCTTTGTGGCATAGAAAGCAAAGCACGAATTCTGAGAGTGTGAAGGGAGAGTTGAGTGTTATTGAGAGTGGACTTGAGAGGAAGAACTAGGCGGACTGGTGAATTGAAGAAGAACCCCCAAAGGCTGCAATTTTTGTGTGCAAAGATTCCAGGTCAGGGGAAGTTGTCCTTATGTGTGTAAATTAAATTATATGTGTTGTGATTCTGCGTTTTGCCCTTCTCAACTGATTCCTATGTGCTATGAATTTCGTGATATATGTGAGGAGATTGAGAAGTGGTTCATTTGATGTTGTTTACAAAGTCTTTTATGCCTTTGGATGATTAGGATGAGGGTTTTGGTACTGAATGGTTGTTTGTGGGTAAATCCTAAGTTTTGATGGTTCAAATGGGGTTAAAACATGTCTGTGTGGTTTGCTTGTTGATATAGACTGCATGGTACTGATTAAGTTGTGTTTTAGTTTGGTTTTGGTTGATTTCATGCGTGAACAGGGGAGAACCTCTGCTATTTTCGCCCAAGCGAGTCACTCTCGCCTAAGCGAAAATCGCAGAAACTCATCTCTGGTTTTGATTCAAGCGTCTCGCTCAAGCGACCAACGTTCGTGTTGAGCGACACGTTCTCTCGCTCAGGCGAGAATGGCTCGCCTAGGCGAGGTCGCGAGGAAACTTGTCACGTTTTCTGTTTGAATCCTCGTCCAGGCGAGGGATTGTTTATTTGGGCCAATGAGGGCCTCGCTCAGGCGAGAAGGTCTCGCCTAAGCGAGAACTCGTAGAGAGCCACTATACCACACTCGCTCAGGCGAGGGAGTCTAGCTTGAGCGAGACAGATACACTCGCTTGGGCGAAGGCTTCTAGACTAAGCGAGAACTGTGAAGATTCATGCATTCAAGTACTGATTGAGCTGGTTGTTTTATATTTCCGAAATTACGGGAATTATGGAGGGACTAAGTCCACAGGATCTGGGATGTGATTGGTTTAGGTCGCGAGCGAGGAGTTCGTAATCGGTGGACCGCATGCGAAACGTGAATGGTTAGTTCACCGAAGGTACTCTTGTTTGGGATGAGTGAGAGAGGGAGTTCATTTCATGCTCAAACTTGAGAATGCTATGAGCGAAGGAGTTCATAGTAGGAAAGGTGGGTATGCGGGTCCAAGTCTGAGCGCGAAGTTCGGATGACGGTCGAGGGAGTCCGTGAAGCAGGACTACGAGCGAGATAGGCTTGTAGGTTGGACCACGAGTGAGGAGGTTCGTAGAAGCTCGGGAAAGTCCCATGATCAAGAATACATGCATAAACTCATAATGGTTATGAGTGGGGAAAGTGTGTTTATTATAAAAAGATAAATGATTATGAGTACTTGGGTGGGTTTAATTCATATTTCTTTTATCTATGTGCATAACTCACCCTATTTGTTTGTGTGTGACGATGATCAAGTAACTTGTTATCCGGGGAGCAAATGATGTACATGTGAGCCAGGAGATGCTTAGTGGCGAAGAATGGGAGTAGATTACATGGGGATTTATAAAGACTACTTTATTAGATTTTCATGTAATTTAAATTACTTGTTCACTACTTTTGGTTTTTGGAATTGTAAAGGTGAATTACGAATATTTGACTATATATCACGATTTATAAGTTTTAACGTTCTAGAAATTTCTCGCGTTTTCGGGAAATGATTGGACAATAAATGAGGTATTTATAAAGATAAATGGTTTATTTTTATTTATTTATTTATTTATTTAAGTAATATCCTACCAGGATGTTACATCTGTGGAGCCACTTTTTCAGGTAAAGGAAGTTATTTTTCTATTGAATTTGTCATCTTGATAGTAAATTGAGATGTGATTTGTTGGATTGATGAGTTGTATGTTGAATAATTTGATATTTGATCTATGTTTGGTCTTGATTTAGGGAAAGGTTTGGATCTGTGTTTTGAGTGATTAGGTATCAATTTTGTACTCTCTAAAACCATTTGGAATCAAAAACACCAAAAGGAAAGGTGCCCAATTAGTCAAGTACACATGATCAATTTTCTCCTAAATTGTTGTTTCTCATACATCGTTGGGGCCTGTTATAGTGTCGTTGGGCGCTAGGTCACTAACTTAGTGTCGTCGGACACCACTTTTGAACAATCGAACGCTAGAAGTATGTGGGTTCCAAGGGCTAGGCACCATGCGCCACTTTTCCAATTTCGGGCGCCACCCTATTCTTTTGGTAAAATGAAATTTCCCACTTCGTTAACCGTCATATCTAGCTGAAATTTTAATGGATCCTCAACACATAGATCTTCACTTTGGTTGGTCAGATCTAAAAGTAGAGGTCTACAGTGAGACAAGTGTTTTTCATAAAGTTCATGTAGATTAGGTTGTTGATAGCTTTGACATTTGTTTCTTGTGTTAAATAATGAATGATTGAGGCACCATGTTATTGTGTGTTTTGCGTGATGAACTAAGTTTATAGAATAATCGATGAAAATGTATATGATAAGGTATGTTGATGTATGATTGTGGGTATGAGGATCTTGTGAAGATTTTGTTACGATAATTGTAATTGGTTGAGATTGAATAATTGGTGATAATGTGAGGGTATTCCTAGGGAAGGAATTCCATTGAATGCTTAAATTTTTAGGGTATGCACTGAGGATAGAACTATTGCATCTTAGGGAGCTAATACTGAAACTCTACGAATCATTCATATTCATGTAGAGGAGGATGATTAGGCCGTGAGAGTAGCAAGAGGTCTTGTCATGAGAACGACCATAGGGTTTTATGATAGTAAAAAGGATTTACCTTATGTGCGGTAGCTCAGGTAGGCAAGTTATTCCATCACCACAAGTGCATAACGTTCCTAGTTCTACTAAAGTTGCACTTATTTGGATAAATCGAATTCCAGAGAGTTTGATAAAATGCATGTATGTGATCTTGATCGCTTATGATAATTGTAATAAAATTGGTTGTTTGTGAGGTATGATTGTTCTTGTTTTCTTCTTTTATAAAAATATATTAATATACTTTATACATTGGATTACCTGTTTTGAGTATCATAATGAAGTGTCATATCTTATATTAGTTTTAAGGTGTTAAAATGGAATGTTACAAGCTCTGTCACTAACTATATATATAATCAATTATTTAGAAAATCAGATAAAATCCAAATTTGGTTTAATTTGAGATGATAACATAATCGAATATTATATTTAGAAAGATAGAAAGTCAATTTCCAAACATAAAAATATTCAAGATTATCTTAAAAACACTGACTCATGTTTTACATTTTTTTATCGGACTAAGATAATGAACACTATTATAACCTTTGGATCAAGCGGAACCGGGGAAAACCATTCACGACTACTGGCTTCAGACCAATGACTGGGACTGGGGGGTGCTTCGGCAATATTTGCCAGACGCAACCCTGCCGAAGCTTAGCGGCATTTTGTCCACAGCGAAACTCAAGACAAACTTCTGTGGAAGTATAAAAGACTTAAATAGTCATTTGGTCCTAGTTTTGGTTGACTTTTTTCACTTGGGTCCTACTTTTGAAATTGTTTTCAATTTGGTCATACCTTTCATTAAATTTTTTCAATTAACTCCTTTTCCTTAACTTCGTCTAAATTGTTAACGGAACAGTGGCCAGCGTGATTCTTTTGTGTGACGTGGATTACTGTTCAAACAAGGTAAACAACAAAAATGTCAACCACACACGCGTTTTACATTTCAAAAAAATTTAACGCAATTGGATTAAAAGGACTATATATTCATTCATTTTTAAAGTTTGATGACCAAAATTTAACAAAATTTAAAACAAGGACAAATTTCAATCTCATGTTGAAGTTTAGGGACTAAAAACATATTTATCTCTTAATACAATTATAACTATAAAAAAATTGTATATATCTAATAAATAGTTCTTTGTTATTTCAAATTATTGAATCTATTAATAATTAAGTCAAAACTAAAATTTCCAATGATATATTTTTTTGGATGTAAATTATATTATGTGCAAAAAAATTATCTTTCATTTTATTTCACAGTGTTATTTTAATAATAATCATTACACAAAAAATATTTCTATTCTAGTAAAATGTACATCTTATTCTTGTAAAATTAATATAATTCAAAGATATTTTATAAATTTTTCATATTTAAATAATTAAAAGCTCAAATTTTAAATTAATTTTTTAATAAATATGACATTAACAACTTAATTATAAAACTATTAATTAATAATAAGTGAACAAGTAAAAAAAAAGCTTAAATAACCATTTGGTCCTAATTTTGGTTCAGTTTTTTTAATTTGGTCCTATTTTTGAATTTTTGTTTAATTGGGTCCTAAATTTCAAAAATGCATTTCAATTAACTCCTTCAAGCTAACACCGTTAAAAATATTAACAGCGCTCTGTGTATGTGTTAGTTTCGCATTGACGTGGACACTGTTTTGTTACGTGGCTGTGACTGTGAAATTGAATTTAATTGAAAAGCATTTTAGGTTTAGGAATTTAGAGGATTTTAATTGAAAGGGGATTTAGGGTTCGTAGGTTTTGTCGGCTGGTGGGAGTAGATCGATTTGCAGCGTTCGCAGGTTAGGAATACGTAATTGTTTTGCAAGGTTCGCAGGCTACGTGGGATGAAATTGATTTGCAAGGACGGTTGGAGAAGAGAACTTGGCGACAAAATTCGTGTTGTGGTCACTTGCTATCATCAAACAGGTTAGCGATTAGGTTTTGTGATTTTGTAGTTTGATATGGGATTTTGGTTCGTTTTGTTTGTGCATTAGTGTTTGTCGCTTTAAATGCAAGTTTCGTTGTCGATAGAGTACAGTCTGTCCCCTAATTAAAAATTGCATGTTTGTCAGTTTTCGGTGGTAGGTTTGGTCCAAAATTTATGTAGGGTTATTGTGTCTCCCAACCTTTAATATAATTTTGATTTTCAAAGTGGTCCCCATTGAAACTTTGTTAATACTTTGACAGGCTTTGTCTCTATATCGATCTTTGGGATGTGTGACCAAAGATTCGAGGTTGTGGTCCACCACAGTGGACACTTTGCCACACTGATGAATACTTTAAATACATTGGTGGGGAAACCACTAATTGGTCATGTGATCCTGACCGATGAAGTTATTTTTAAGTGTCAGGGTCAATTAAGGAAATGTGGTATATTAGTATTAAGGGGTTATGGTATTCCATTGAGTAGATGTTGCACCCTTGTCTGATGACAACAATGAAATTAATATGGTTAATGTGGCTAACTAGTATGGTGAAGTTCACTTGTTTGTGGTGCATGAAGTTGATGAGGCAAAAATTGTGGACAATATAGTTGAAAGTGAGGGTGGTGTGCATGGGCTTTTAGAAAGTGGTGATAGTAGTCAAGTTGGCCATACCACAAGAGGTGAGAAATAGAGTGGACAAAGAGGCAATATTGGGTACAAAAATTGTTTTAAGGGATGTTGGTGCAGGGTCAGAACAGTTGCAATTTGAAGTTGGAGGTAAGGGTTTGGGTGCTGGTTTAAAACATCCTGAAGTTGATGTTGGAGGTGAATGTGTAGGTGGAGGTATAAAACAATGTGAGGCTGAAGTTGGAGGTGAAGGTGTGGGTGCAGGTACAGAACAATGTAAGGTTGAAGATAGAGGTGAAGATGTGGGTGTAGGGTCAGAACAGTGTGGGGCTGAAGTTGATGGTCAAGGTGAGGGTGCAGGTATAAAACACTATGAAGTTGAATTTGGTGGTGAAGGTGTGAGTGCAGGGCCAAAATAATGTGATGTTGAACATGGTCGTGATGCATATGAAGAAGAGAATGATAATGAGGTGGAGCTCCATTGTTGGATTGATTCTGAAGCAGATTCTAGTACTGATACTGATGGTGAGGACCGGGGTTCAGAAGGACTATGTGATGTTGAAATAAATTTTGACTATAGGAGGCATAAATCTTTTCAAGGTACGGTGGAAGTTGAATGTGGTCCAAATGAAGCAGACACTGATGAAGACATGGAAAGGGTGGTGTCATAAAAATGTGACATCCCATTTAAATAGAATAAATCTACTAAATAAAACATCACATGGATATAATATATATAAGCACATGACATGATGTATATAGGTACTAACTATTACAATTATTCGTAAATATACTTAGAAAGAAGTCTAAGGCACAACACAGATGCCATAAACAAGGTTCGAAACAAAGATTAATTTAAACTTAAAATTTGCTCACAGAGCAAATAACACAACAAGGTAACAATGCCCTCAAAAGGTGCTCCAAGGAGCAAGATCCAACACAAGCTTGACTAAACCACAATGTTTCTATCATCCTGATGAGCACTAGGGATTTCCACATCTGCTCACACCAATAAATTGATGATCATTGCAAAAGGAAAAACCACACAAGAAAACAGACACAAGCAAAAGCTAGAGTAAAAAGAAATTTTCAATATGTTATAGCAAATAGATAAATAAAGCAGATTTAAACAGGCAAAACAATAGGCATTCAATCATGTGATAACAAACAAACAGGACTATATGACTCAATTATCCGGATACATATAATAAGACCGCATTCATTGAATGTTTACACTTATGGTGGCCTGTACTGCTCTGTAGAGCCATTGCCAATGAGTTTCACCCTACCACGCACAAGGTTAGCCTTCAATCATCTAGGGCTATTATCCTGCCAAAGACTAGGGCCTTTTGCTACTCTCACCACTTGAATCAATCCGTTCTACGTGAGACTAACTAATTCTTTAGAGTTTCAAGTTGCAACCTTACTTGAATCCTTATCTAATTATATACACTAAAACACCACAATGAAATCTCACCAAGAGATTCATGGAATTACGTCTAACTCATGCCACATCCATGTTCTCACACCATATTCCACATATTATCTCATGACATCCAAATCTCATGCCAATACTTAACCAACCAACCATGATTCATGATTTAATTCATACCAAGCTAATCAATTCCATTTCATACAATCTCATAAGACATGCACAGTCCTATATTTCATGTATTTTCAAGATATACAGCCAATCACCAATTAAATAGGGGAATTAAAAATAAGTCTGCACCATTCTCGCTTAGGCTAGAAGCCTTCACCCAAGCCATAGAGACTTTCTCGCTTAAGCTAGGCATTCTCGCCTGAGCGAGAGCTTCAACAGTGGCACATTGAGCGCTCTACGAGTTCTTGCATAAACGGGACCTTCTCGCTTGAGCGAGATTGCTCTTCCCCCAAAACTGAAGTCCCTCGCTTGATCTTCGCCTAAAACTGAAGTCCCTCGCTTGAGCGACAACTCGAGCAGAGAGCACAACAGGTTTCCACGAGTTCTTGCTTGAGCGAGACCTTCTCGCCTGAACAGGATTGCTCTTCGCTCAAACAGAAGCTCGTCGCCTGAGCGAAAACTCGAGCAGAAACTAGGGGCGAACTTATGTTATTCTAGCCTAGGCGAGGGTTGCTCGCTTGGGCGAAAATCACATAGCTCTTCCCTACTAATGCATGCAAACCAGAAAAATAGTCCAAAGAAACATCTAGTTCAATCTCATACAAGAACAAACATCAACCAAGCATTTTAAACATGAAACAGAAGCAAAAACAAGCAACATACTTCAAAAATGGGAAAACAATAGCTTCCTTTACCTTTGAGTTAACTGAGCTTAAGAGAAGTTAACACGTAGTGGGAGGAGAACCAGTACTAGGAAGCTTAAATATCTGAAATAGAAACATTGGGGGACGAAAATGAGACCAAGATAGGGATTAAGGTAAAACTAGAGCTTATGAGCTGAAGGAAATGAACAGAGGTTGAAAGGTTACTTACTTGGAGGAAGCTTTTGACTAGCTCGAATGGAAAGCTTGCTCAAGCCCTAACAGAGCTCTATTAGATAAAAAGAGAGAGGGTAAGTAAGTTGTCTTAGGAGTGGAAGGCATAATGGAAAGTGAAAGGGCAGTTGAGGAGTTTCAGGGAATAAGGAGGGCTGGCTATGGGCCCTTTAGCAAGGCCAGACCGAATATTTTTTAAGACAAAAAAGTGGGTCTCACATTCTCCTCAACAACAAAAATTTTTGACCTAAAAAATTAAGACTTATTAGAAAACAAGTGTAAATATGACTTTCTGATATCCTTCTCTAGCTCCCATGTAGAGTCACCTATCCTCCGGTCCCAAATGACCTTTAAAAGACTGGTGGTTTTTCCCCAGAGATCCTTAACTTGGCGATCCTCAAAACCAACTGGTTATACCTCCATTGTGAGATCCTCTCCAACTTGCACATCCTTAGTCTCCAACACGTGAGATGGGTCAGGCACATACTTCCTCAACTGGGAGACGTGGAAAATCGGATGGAGATTAGCCAATTGAGGTGGTAGGGCAATCTCGTAAGCTACTTGTTCCATTCTTCTCAAAATCTGATAGGGACCCAGAAACTTAGGAGAAAGCTTCCTTGAGTGGATAGCCCTTCCCACACCAGTGGTTTGGGTCACCCTCAAGAACACATGATCCCTTAGCCACGAATTTCAAGGGCATCCTCCTCCGATCTACATATGCTTTCTGTCTACTTTGAGATGCTTGCAACCTATCCCTCACCAACTGCACCTTCTCTGTGGTCTGTTTCAACAACTTTGGCCCAACCAACACTAATTCACCACCTTGGTACCAACACAAAGGAGTCCTACATCTCCTCCCATATAAGGTTTCATACGACGCCATCCCTATACTCTCTTGATGACTGTTATTTTAGGTGAACTCCACCAAAGGTAACACCTCATCCCAACTACCAAGATGATCCAAGATTCAAGTTCTCAACAAGTCTTCCAAAGACTGGATCACTCTTTCTGACTGCCCATTTGTTTGAGGATGATAAGCGAAACTCATCTTTAACCTGCTTCCCAAGGAAGAGTTGCTAAGTCTGGATGGTATTGATAGTGAAAGAGAGGAAAATGAGATTTGGAGTTGTGGTCCATTTGGGACATTTGCCAATCCAAAATGTATGGTAGATTACAAATGGGTGTTAGTATAATATTTGTAGATAAGGATCAGTTTGTAGATGGTTGTGCATGCTGGAAGGAATTTGAAATTTACAAAAAATGATAAAGAAAGGGTAAGGGTCAGATGTCTAGAGGCCCAAGGAAAGTGTGAGTGGTCACTTTATTATGGGTTTTTGACTTCATGTCAAACTTGGCAATTAAGGAAAGTTATTGACACTTAAGCATCAGTAGGGAATTCAACATTAATTTAATGAACTCCAAATGGTTGAGTAAGTCCATAGATAACTCATTAAGGGAAAATCCAAATTTAAAGCTAGTAGATATACGTAACAAAGTGGTGAGAAAATGGAATACAAAGGTTACAATTTCTATGACTCCCAGGGCAAAGGTATTAGTAGCAAAGAAGGTTGAAGGATCGTTTAGAGAGCAATACAAAAGAATTTATGATTACGATCGTGAATTGATTAGATCAAACCCCAAATCCACTGTCAAAATCAAAGTAAAATATGTAAATGGTGAGAATATATTATGAGGTTTTACACTTGTTTGAAAGCATGCAAGGACAATTTTGTCTCTTGTCGGCCCATTATAGGATTAGATGGATGTTTCTTGAAGGGACGATATGGGGGTGAACTATTGACTGCAGTTTCTCGAGACGCAAATGACCAAATGTTACCTTTAGCCTATGCAATTGTTGAGGTTGAGAACAAAGAAACATGGAGTTGGTTCTTGGAGTTACTGGTGGAAGACCTTGGGGGTCTTGATATGTGTAAGTCATGCACATTCATGTCTGATCAACAAAAGGTACTTTTCTAAATATGTGATTTAATATTGAATTGAACCTACTTCTTTTTGAATGAATCACTGACCCAACTAGTTTTTACAAGGATTGCTGCCTGCCGTACAAGAGCTCCTACCTGGCACAAAGCAAAGATTTTACATGCGCCATTTGTACTCAAATTTCAGAAAAAAGTTTACAGGACAACAGTTGAAAGTGTTGATGTGGAAGGCAACAACCAACACACACCCACGAGCATGGGAAAGAGAAATCACTAACATTTAGGCAATTTATGAGGATGCATTCAAATATCTGATTACAATTCCACCTAGGTTTTTGTCTTACACATCTAATGGTCCACATATTTCACTCACAATTTCTGTTAATCACATTTTATTTTGAGCAGATACTAGTCAAGGTTTAAGTTCACTATGCAAGCAAGATGTGACACATTAGTCAACAACATGAGTGAGGCATTCAACAGTGTTATTGTTGATGCCAAGAGTAAGCCATTATCACAATGTTGGAAGAGATTAGATTATATATTATGAATAGGTGGGCTTCCAATAGATCCAAAGTAAAAAAGTATCAAGGTGTTTGTTTGCCCCAAAAATATGTAGTAGACTATCAAAGAGGAAGAAAATACAAAATATTGGCTTCTAAGGTACATATATTGACAGATTTGTTTATTATTTTCATATTTTGTAATTAGCTAAATGTATTTATTATTTTGTTGTAGTTGGTCAGATGATAAGCTATTTGAGGTTAGGCATGTCTCACATATAGGGGAAACGTACACAGTCAATATAAAGAGTCAAGGGTGCAGTTACAGAAAATGGCTTGTTAGTGGGCTCCCATGCTGCCATGCAATTGCTGCCATGAACTTTCTGAATCTAAAGGCAGAAGATTTCATTCCCCACTGGTTTGTACATTCAACATATGAAGAGATTTACAACTCCATAATATTCCATGTGAATGGGAATATTTTCTAGGAAAGAATTGAGTCCCCTGATGTATTACCCCCACGAAAAAGAAGATTTTTAGGGAGACCAAAGAAAAAAAGAAGACTGAAGGGTTGGGAACTTAAAAAAGATAACACATAGATGAGGAATGGTGGCCATCGAAAAAGGTGTTGAGTTTATAGACAACTTGGCCATAAGAGAAATACATGTCCATCACCCCCTCGCCAAGGTTGTGAAGAACGACCTCCTACTTCAGCTGCTGCACCAGGATCCATTGCACTAGCAGAACAAAGTTAACCAGAAGCAGGAACAAGTTCAACAGCAACACCAACACCCATTCCACCACCACCACAAAGTGCACCACCAACACCATATCCCACTCCACCATCACCAGTAGCACAATCTTCTCAACCTCAATGTCAACCACAAACTGGACCACCTAAACCATCTTATGGCATTAGAAAGATGGGGCCAAAAATGCCAATCTGAAGGCCATGTCCATGATCACTTGTTTTCATTTATGAACTTTGGAATTTACTTTTGTGTTATTTCTATTATGTACTGCACTTTTTTTGGAGGAAATTATGTTATTCACTTTTGTGGAGGAAGTTTACTTTGGAATGTATTTTGACAAATAATGTTGTTTGGAATTTATGATCAAAGAATGTTATCATCAATTATGGATTACTCATGTTATCAGTTTGGATTAGTTTTTGCTGTCAAATATATTGCACTGTTAAATTCATTAACTCAGGTAGTTTCAATATAAAAAGCAAAATGGAATTCTGCACTTCTTAAGCTGAATCAAACATAAAATGGAATTGTGAAAAGGAAAGGATCATTATGAAAATTTTATTCCCTGTGCTGCATTGAACATGTCGTGCCAAAACAACTTCATTTACTACTAAATAACATTACAACAGTAGAAACACCCCATGGGAATTACATTCAAACTTCTATTAAAACAACCCATGGGAATTAAAACACATCACAAACAATATGTTCATTACAACCAGAAACAACATCCCAACTATTGATAACTGAAATCTTTTCTTCCAAACCCTCACTGATTTCTCCAAACCAGAGATTTTTTTCCTTTGTCTAATGATTACAACATCTCTTTCATCAACACCATCTTCAAAGCACCATATGAAAAAATCACACCCCACCATATCTTCCCCTCTTCTCTGTTATAAAAAAAAATTAAACAAACCTTCAATTTAAATAACATAAAGAACTTCTATTTAAACCTCATATGAAACAAACCTTGAAATTGACACAGCCCCAAAATTGTTTACCTAAGTTCTTCGCAGTTTTTGTTGTCCACACAACGGCAATCTCTCCGCAATCACCAATGGGTGTTCTGCCTACAATCCTAGAACCACCACCATGTTGCCCCCAACTATTGCAGGAGGACAAGGATGGCCCACGAGACATGACTTTCTGGCAAAAGGTGGATGGCAAGTAGAGTGGACAAAGGGAAGAAAAGCCTTCCTCCACGAGAACCCAACGTCAACAATTAAAAACCTAAATCCCATTTTCAATTAAACCACTGTCCATGTCACAGTGCATTCACAGTCATGTAACTATACAGTGATCCACATCAATGTGAAACTGACATGTACACAGTTCGTTGTTAATAATTTTGATAGTGTTATGTCGAAACAGTTAATTGAAACACATTTTCGAAATTTAGGACCCAATTGAACAAAAATTCAAAAGTATGACCAAATTGAAAAAAACTGTACCAAAAATAGGACCAAATGATTATTTAAGCCTAAAAAAAAAATATTATCATATTTCTTCATATTTTTAAATTCAATCGTTATTTAAGTTTTATTTATAACAAAAATTTTTTTTTTGAAAACTTAAACTTTAAAAGAATTAAATTATATCATATATTTTAACAAGTAATGGGTGACAAATTTTTTGAAAGCCTCCTAACACCTAACCTAACGAAGCTCCGCCAGTGATCATCTCTTGTAAATATTTGTACTTATATAATATTTATACAAGCCTTTTTGTTAGATTTATAGCATAACTTAATTTTATAGTATTACAATTTCTAATTAGTAATGAACTTGGGTCATTATTAATACAAAATTCTTATAGTTTTTGTTAGCCCCATTTCCTTTCAGCTTTATAAGAGATTGGACCTAACCTTTCGTGGGCCTAAGGCCAGCCCAGTAAGGGGACCCAATACCCCTTTCCAGCCCCTAACCCCCTTCATTCTACTTCATTTTTAGAAACCAGCTTCCTGTTCCCTTTCCTTTCCTCTAGTAAGAGCTCTACTGGGCACATTGAACCTCCCACTTCGAGCTAGCTAAGTTCGATCTGCTTCCAAGTAAGTTAAACCTTAGGGTTTCCTGATCTTTTCCTCTCTTACACTATTTGGGTATATAGGTTTGATTAGGGTTTAACCTTACACCCTTGTTTTGTCCTTGGTATTCCTGTTTCAGCTCGCTACTTTAGTTGTTGGAGCTGCGGTGCCCTTTAGTCGCGGACCTATTGCGTTGCTAGCGTCTAGAAAGGTAAGAAAAGTTAGGGTTTTGAGTTTTAAATTATTTTTTGCCTGTTTTCAAGTCTGCTTGGTGTTTGTATGGGTTAAGTGCTTATGTGAATGCTTGAGAACCATTGGAATGATGTTTGATCTCGCTGGTTTGGTTGCTGCATGTGTGAACAGTGGAGAGAACTGTCATTCTCTCCCAAGCGAGCTCGTCTCACCTAGGTGAGAGTAGTAGAAGCTCACCCCGGTTCTGCTCGAGCATCTCGCTCAAGCGGAGGATTCTTGTTTTGAGCGACGCATCACCTCGCTCAGGCGAGAGCGACTCGCCTAAGGGAGTCCTTGAGGAGACCTGGTGCTCTTTGCTCGTGTCCTCGTCCAGGCGAGGGACTTTCGTTTTGGGCAAAGAGCGATCTCGCCCAGGCGAGAAGGGCCCGCTTAGGTGAGAACTCGCAGAGTGACCACTGTGCCACTGTTTCAAGTCTCGCTCAATCGAGAATGCCTAGCTTAGGCGAGACAGTTGTTGTCGTCTGGATGAAGGCTTATAGCCTAAGCGAGAACAGTGCAAAATTGCATTTTATTTCCCTACTTTTGTTATGGCTGGGTATTATTATGAATATGCATGTGTTATTTGATTTCTATGAACTGAAAGTGACATGGAATTGTTAGATGGTGGTACTGTGGCATGAGAATTGGATGTATGAGATAAAAGTGGTGGTTATAGTATGAGGAACATGAATCCGGTGTGAGATAGGCGTAATTCCATGAATCTGGTGTGAGGGAAAATATGACTGTGTTTGCTCGTGGTTGCAGCTCTGCATCAAGGATGCAGTTCTTCTCCAAATTCTCCCGCTGATTCACTTTCTGATTCACGGAGTATTTATATTCCACGAAGGTCTCACTCAAGCTACCTGAGTCTCGCTTGAGCGAGACGGAATTCTTCATGCTAAAGAAAGCCTCTCGCTTGGGCGGGAAGTGTTGAAGCAAAGATCTCGCTTAGGCGAGCAAGAGTACTTCGAGCTGAAGAAAGGGTCTCGCTTAGGCGAGATTGGCAGCATCAGATCTCGCTTGGGCGAGAATGGCGACAAGAGATGGTCTCCACTGCACGAGCGCTCGCTTAAGCGAGGTCCTTCGTCGCTTAGGCGAGAATGGCGGCAGTGGCTTTAGCTTGAGCGAGCTTGTTTTGGTTTGAGCGACCTTGACAACATTTCTTCCCTATTTTCTCGGTTTCTTGTTTTCTCCTTTGCTCTTCTTGAGTTCTCTTTAACCTTTCCTGAAAAACACACAAAATAGGATCAAATGATTTCTTTAAATCAAAACTTGGAAGCATGTGATTGAAACTCATTTGTCTTAGATTTAGGGAGAATCAATATGAAATGAACACAAATTAAAAGCATAAGTGCCAGACTTTTCTATGAATCTTTACTGAATTTTGGCACTTATCAAGATCTCATGGTGGTGTGTAGTGTATATAATTAAGATAAGGATTCAAGCAAGGATCGCATCCTGAAACTCTAAAGGATCAGTTAGTCTCATGTAGAGCAAACTGATCCAAGTGGTGAGAGTAGCGGGAGGCCCTAGTCTTTGGCAAGATAATGGCCTTAAATGCTTGAAGGCTAACCTTGTGTGTGGTAAGGTGAAACCCATTGGCAATGGCTCTACAGAGCAGTAGAGGCCACCACAAGTGCAAGCGTCCAATGAATCCGATCTTATTATATTTATCCGGATAATTGAGTCATAGTGTCCTGCTTGTTTGCTATAACATGAATTTGTGCCTACTTTGTTGCATGCTTAAGAACTGCTTTAAGTATCTGTTTGCTATAATATAATATGTTAAAATTTATTTTACACTAGCTTACCCTTTCATTTTTGTGTATGTTCTTGTGTTGCTTTCTCTTTTGCGATGATCACCTTATTGGTGGAAGCAGATTGGAGAAATGTTGAAGGTAGACCTGAAGGCGGCAGCGGTGTAGTTTAGATGGCTTGTTGTGTATGGCTCTTAGGAGCAGTTTTAAGGCCCTGGTGCCTTTGAAATTCCTTGCTCTAGGAGCAACCCTTTTGTAAACGGTTAAATCTCCTTGGGATTACGTTCTGCCCATGGCATCTTTGGTGTGCCTTAGCATTTTTTTTAAATACTTTCTTGGATTATTGTACTTGTGGATCCTCATGCATACGGCTCATTTGATTACTCTTTTATTATTATAATTATGTGATATTTTTATTTAGTAGATTTAATCTATTTAAATGGGATGTCACATTTTTAAATTAAAATATTCTTAAAATAAAAATGATTACGAAGTAAAAGTCTTTAAAACAAAAATGTTATTATGAAAACTAAGTCTTAAAAGCTTCTCAAAATGTCTTTTCACTAATGATAAAAAAAAACCGGGTTTTGTTTTTTCTAAAAATTTTATAATTCCCTTTTAATACTTTAAAAAAACTTATGCACTTAATTTACAAAATTAAAATGTGTCAAATTTGATTTTAATTTTAATCCGTCTAAAATATTATAATTTACTTCTAATGTAATCCACTTTGGGGTGTCTCTCAAAATTGAAGCAAAATTTTAAAAAATTTTAACTAACAAGTCTTAAAAATATAAGAATTTTTTTTCTTCACTAATAGTGTCTAAAGTACTTGTAAATGATAATTATTACTATCAAATTTTGGAGTTTCTTATGGTTGAATATGGAAATAACTTTAACCATATTACTCAACCTCAAGCACTAAATTTTTTAGAAATAACTTAGTATTGCATGCAATATTATTGATCACTCGTTTAATAAAATTTAATAGAGCTAGAAAGATCAAATTTGACGCATTTTAGTTTTATAAAAATGAATAAAAACACTATATCAACAAATTTTAATTTTATAAATAAAAAAAAACTTACGAAATTTTTGAGAAACTAAAAGTGTATCAACGAAAAAAAATGTATTTTCCTTTATTATTATTCCCGCATTGAATATTCAAATTATTAGAATCAATTGTTGAATAACTGAATGATATATATACTTTTATATTTTAAAGTTAATATCATATATTAAAGTTCTCTAATTACTTTTTCGGTTTCGCTTTCTAACTTTGGTATTTAAGACTGAATTTAGTATGGAGGAAAGAAATGAAAAAGATGAAAATATAGAAAAAATAAATTGTGAAAAAGACTAAAAGTTTAATTATTCGATAGGTAGAAATAAATAAAAACTGGAGAAAATATTTTGAAAGTGATGTAATTTTTAACTTAATAAATATAAAAATGAAAATAAATAAATAAATAACCAACGTAAGTAACAAATAGTAAAATATATCCTTCCACTTATATATATTTATATATATACTTCAGAAAAAAGAAACTTGTGTGATCCGAAACCAAACCATTGATTTATTGGGCAGCATACTTGATTCTAATAGAGAATTCAACCCACTAAGATCTTGTCAAAGTCTTATCCACTTTCTCACTAACAACTCAGAATCTTCAACAGTCACACTTTAAAATCAATATAAAACTTTATTTCACTTTCTTTTTAATACCACATTATTTATCACTGTAGTTTCTCATATCCATATCACTTCATCAATTAAGCATTTTATTTTCTGTTTGCATTCTATTCCCTCTTCGATTTAAATTTAATTCTTTCAATCATTTCAATCTTTCATTATAATAATATACAAATTTCATTTTTTTTTTCTTAAAACAGAGAGGTAAAACCTGCTTCTTTTCCACTACTACAATATATTATGGATACCCCATTTCTGATTGCACATCATCCCATTTTATCCTTAATTATATTTTAAAATTTAAACAAAATAAATATAAATTATTCACATATTGCTATTTTACTCATAAGTAAAGTTAAAAAACAGGAAAAAAATGAAGGAGTAGAACTAAGAGCATATTACACATTACAAATAACTGGTTTTCATATATATTAATAAATGTCCATTGACTTGTAACAATTACTTATGATTGATTACATTGATGTTATTTAAATTTTTTGTATTGACTATTGTAACCTTTGAGTTGTATATGGATTCCCTTTTGTATTTATAAATAGAAACTTTTTCTCTTGGTAATAATACAAAGAAAATTAGTCTATAACATCTATTTTCTTTCTCTCATTTATTTTATAATATGTTATCAACACAAGATTCTAATCAACTGAGCCAATACAAGGTTCTAATCAACTAAGCCGGTTAGATCTAAACATGTCTAACCTTGCAAAATTTGAGTTTGTGGTGTTAGCACAAATTACTTATATGTATAGATATTTGATGAAGATATTGCATAAACACTTGAAGAGGATATGAATGATTGATGAAGATCGATGAAGTTTGATAAAGTAATGAAGACTTGAAGAAATGGTGTGTTGATCAAGCTTGGAGTGTTCTTAATCTGGCTAACCAGTGAAGATATTGAAACTTGAAGATTGAAGCTTAACTTGAGAAGAAAATTTGACATAGAATAGTGTCTTGTATCTCATTTATTTTATAACAAGTTAATTGATTTACTGTTATAGTTCTGTTAGTAACATATTTAATCAACTAAATTCTATTAGCTTATTTTACTTAAGTCAAGTGAAATCATCAAATTGAACAAATAAATCAAATTATTGAATATGTTAATAGACATACTATAAAGTTTGGTTTTTCAGAGAGATAAAAAATAATTTCATAGTTTAAGCGCAAAATCAGTGTGAATCTTTTGGAAAATTCGTTATATTTGAACTATGTAGTACTTCAATTGTTTGTGATTGATTCTTGGAGTCTTGGAGCCTTGTTAGTTTGGTGTAGGTGTCTTGAAGAAAATGTTTGGTTGGCTAGGGAGGTTCATCACCAAGGTTTGGTCTTTGGTGTATCTGATGTTGTCTGGTGTGATTCCAGATCTACAAGTGGGAGTCTTGTTGTGTTGAGTTAGATTCCTGTTAGATTCAAGAGTCTTGTTGTAGTTTTTGATTGTAAAAAATGTAATATCTTGTGTGGATTGTGTAAAACTTTTGATATAGTGAAAAGTTGGGCTAATGTTGACTTGAGTAACTGGATGTAGCTCTGTTATGAGTGAATGAATATAAAAATTCTCTTGCATTGGTTTGATTGTTCTTCTTTAATTGATCTTTGATAAAATCTTCAAGAAACCTTTTTAATCAATTTTTTTCTATGATTCTAATACTTTAATGTAATTTGTTATTAAAACATTGATTATACTGTAAATTGGAATTAATCTTGATTGGTTGTTTTATCAAATTCTCTATTTTGTGTTAATTTCGTGTTCTACATAATTTTTCTAGTTTTTCAACTTGTTAATTATGTTTCTTAATCGATTGAATTATTCTGATATAACTATATGCTTCTTTGTTAAGTATTTTTATTATGTTGATTCTACTTTGAATCGGTTAAAATGCATGTGTCAGAAATGATTGCTTACTGAGTTGTTGGTCAATTTGATTCAAACAAAAGGGTTTTTACAAAACTAGAAAGAACTAAATTTTTTGAAAAAGTCAATTCAACCCCCTTCCCCCTTCTTGGCTAAGAACATCTTTTACATCTTACATGTGGCTCTTAATATTACGATAAAAAATTACTTATCTTTGATATTTGATACTGAAATACATTTAGATGCAATGGGTCTTAACGATACCACTAAAGAAAAAAGTAAAACATCTTCCAAGATAAGACTAAAGTTATAATTTTCCTTCGTCGCTACCTCCATGAAGGGTTGAAATTTTAATATCTTATTGTAAAAGACTCTTATGTTTTGTGGAACAATTTAAAAACAAAGATACAACCACTAGAAAACTCTGATTCTTCAAAAAACTTGTTATGATTGGATGCATTTATGGTTGCAAGATTTTAAATTTGTAAGTAAATATAATTGTGCAATGTTCAAAATTACTTCTCAATGGCTTTATGTAGGAAACAAATACCAATGAGGATATGTTAGAAAAAACATTCTGAACTCTAATTTGCTTCTACAACAACAATATCGTGAGAAAGGATTTCATGAATAGTTTGAATTAATTTCATGTCTTCTTAATGTGGCTAAACAAAATAATGAGTTTTTGATAAAAAAAATCACGAGACCCGCCCAAATGGTTCAGCTCCAGTTCCATAAATGCACGCAGCAACATCTCATTTATATTCTTGTGGTCGAGGTTGTGATCATGGTTGTGTCATGCTAGTGATCATGGTCATGGACATGGTCAGAAAAGAAATTTTAAAGAAAAATCTTATCAACACAAGTGGAACAATAATGTGAAAAAGGAAAAAGAAAGAGGTATAAATAATGCAAAGATGAAAATATATGTTATCGTTGCTAGTGGCGGATCTTGACCAAAAGTTATGGAGGGGCCAAAATAATATAATTATAGCTTAAATATACATTTGGTCCCTATTTTTGTTGTTTTTATTCAATTTGGTCCCCATTTTCGTTTTGTATTCAATTAGGTCCTCATATTTGTCAAATTTTGTTCAATTTGGTCATTTTCACTAACGGTGTTTAAATAGTTAACGTTTTTGAACAATACATGCCACGTGTCAACTCCGGGTTTTTTTTATTTTTTAAAATTTTTAAATATTTTTAATTTTAAAAAAATTGTCCACGTGTCAAGTCACCATTGTCAATTTTTTAAAATTTTTAAATATTTTTAAAATTTTAATATCTTTTATACAAATTATATTAATATTTTTTCTAAAATTGACAATTGAATTTATAATTTTTTAAATTCAATTATAAATTATTAAATTTAATTATAAATTGAATAAAATTCTTATATTTAATTGCTAAATAGAATATAATTATTTAAAATATTATAACAATATAATTATTAAATGTTTTTTTCTAATATTTATATTCTAAAATACTTTTAAAATTGATATTAAACAAAATTTGGGACTAAATTAAAAAAAAATAACGAATATAGAGACTCAATTGAACAAAAAAAATAATACTACCACAAACTGACACGTGGCACTAGCATTAACACGTGGCTCAATGGTGACGTGACACGTGGACAATTTTTTTGAAATTAAAAAATTTTAAAAAATTTTAAAAAAAAATTTTAAAAATTTTAAAAAATAAAAAAAAGGAGCAGATACATGGCATGTACTGTTAAAAAATGTTAACTATTTAAACATCGTAAGTGAAAAGAACCAAATTGACCAAAATTTGACGAAAATGAGGACCTAATTGAACATAGTGAAAATGGGGACCAAATGGAATAAAAACAAAAAAATTAGGGACCAAATGTATATTTAAGCCTATAATTATTTTATCATTAGATTGAATCATTAGTATAATACATCAAGGAATGGTTTTTGTAACTGAACAATTGGATCATTAGTATAATGTTGTGAAGAAATAGAATCTATCTTGTTTTCATTTTCACGAATAACTTCCCTTTTATCACTTTTAAAGAATGAATCTATTCTTGTATTCTTCATTAATATGCCTATTTTTTAAAATAATAATATTAAAAATAATTTATCATAATCTAATAAAAAATTGAGAAACATAATTATTAAAATAAAAATATATTATAATCAAGTCACAATTAAAAATTGATTATGAAAAAACACATAATATATTTTTTTCTTTTATATTCATAAAAAATGAATATACAAATGTGTCATGAGATGAAAAAGTAATATTAACTATTAAATTAATATTTAATTATCAAGTAAGTTAAGAGAGATACTTGTTGTTCTTCAAAAGAAAGGAGAGGATACATGAGAAATGAGAGAAAAAAAATAATGAATTAGCTTCTAACTTCTTTTTTTCTTCAAAAACAAAAAGAAAACATATGAGAGTTTGAAATGGGTACAATTTGTGTAAAATTGAAAAGACAATGAGATATAAAATAATATATATATATATATATGTTAATAAATATTTGGTTTAATTACTTTTTTCATTCTTGTTTTGGTCCAAAAATGTTAAGTTGTTCTCCCATTTTTTGTTTCAATTTTGTCCTGATTGTTGAAAAACTGATGCAATATGGTATTTTTCATTAAATTTCTTGAAAAGGATGAATTATTTTTTCATTAAAATTGAAGTTGTTAACAAAGATGATTTGTTTTTGTTAGTGTAATTAACCTAATCCTAGTGTCAACTTTGCTGAAAATCCTTAATTCGCTCCATTAAGTTTAACCAAAAAAACCAAATTGCATCAATTTTTCAAAAGTCGAGACCAAATTGAGACTAAAGCAATCTAGAGGACCAAATTGACATCTTTAGATGAAAACAACAACAACAAAATTAATTAAACCTAAATATTTTTATTCTTTATTATATTTAATTTTATGTTTTGTTATCTATTAACATTAAATGTTGTGCTTTATAAAAGAAATAAAAAGACACACAATTTAATTTTAATCAATTTCTAAAACTACCTATAATTAAAAATGTCTTAAAAAAATTTTAAAATTTTAAAATATATATAATTTAAAAAAAAAAATTGGGGGGCCATGGCCCCTCCCAGGCCTTACCATGATCCACCACTGGTCATTGCAGTGGTAGAAGCCATTGGGACGTACTTGTCGTTAGGGATGTCAAAAAATTTCGTACTTGCAGATATTCGCAGATAAAATCTGTAACGGGTAGGAAATGAATATTGTAAATGGATATTCGCGAGTAACGGGTACAAGTATTTTTAATACCCACATGTTAACGAGGCAGGTACAGGTATCATAGTATCTGTACCCGTGGATACCCATACCCGCTATACTCTAATTTAAATTGGAAAAAAAAAACATGATTAAAATATTAACATATTGATTTTGAATGAGTTATTTTTTTTATCAATTAGTTTTTTAAAAAAATTCACTTAGAGGTAAAGAGAAGAATATATAAACACACTTTGCTAATTAAAATGATGATTCTGAATATGGCCATATAAATATCACTCGTCTTGATAAATAAATGTTAACTAGAGTAAACATCAGAGAGATAATATAGCAAAAAGTATTATAGGTAGATAATTTCACAAAGTGAAGAGTACAAAGTTTTCACACTTCCCAAAAAAAAAATCACATTCAAGCTAAGAACATTATATTTCGTTGTAATTTTTTTCAATGATTCAATATAGGCTATGTTTGATGTAATGTTCAATGATAAATGAAATCTTTGATCTTGTGAAAGAATATTGCTTGATATTTATTGTGATTTCTTGTCTATTGCCAAGAATGGAAGGTTACACTTCTTTAAGGGTATTGCATGTTACAAACAAACAATCCAAAATAATATAATAATATGTAATAATAATATAGATAGAATTTGCTTGTGTTTCACTAAGAATCAATTACTTTTAAACATAAATATTTTCAATTTCTTAAAATCATAAGTTCTCAAATGTATAAAATAGCGCTTTGGATATTGAATGTGTGTATATTGAGCATATATAAGAAAATATAATTTTTCTCTTAATATTTTTTTATGAAAAGAAACATTTATGATTACGTATTTAGTGCATGCATTAATTGTATATAATAAAAGAATATTAGACTATCTTACTTGAATCTAATAACCTTAGATGGTATAACGGAACTTTAGCTACAAATAAAATACATTAGAAGTCACATAACAATGATAAAATAGCATGTAAAAGCATGTTCAAGGTCTTCCAAGATTAAATAATTACGCTAAGATATTTTTATCAACACAAAGGTACAAAAGAATATCCTTTAATTGTTAATACAAATAACTTGAAATACCATAAAATATTTTACATATTTTTAGTGTTGCTTTTAAATAAAAATAGTCATTCCTTATTAATTTCTAAAATAAATAGGAAAAAAAAAAAGAAAAGAGAGGGAAAAGCCAAGAAATAAGAAGAAATGGATGTTTGATCATTGTTTGTAATAAGCTCATCACGTGTCTTCCTAGCTTACACGGTCACGGTTATTCTGTTTTGTTTTGTACTCTAGCTATATATTCCTTAGCTTCCTTTTTCTGAATGTAATAAATGTTTCTGAACATATACTCTTTCACATATACACGTTTCTTTTCTCTTTCCTCTGTATGGATCATGAAATCCTATGATGGTATCAGAGAGCCATTCACAGAGCTCTGATGCGCCTTGTAGTGATCTTTCTTTTTAGCCTATCTTTCTTGATCTTGCTTTCTTTGTTATTTTTTTTTCATGGCTTCCACCACATCAAGTCAACCTCTTGCATCAAGTCAATCTCTTGCATCAAGTCAACATCTTGCATCAAGTCAATCTCTTCCATCAAGTCAACTTCTTGAAAACAACATGAACAACTACCTCTATCTCCATCCAAATGAAAATCTGGCTATTTCTCTCGTCTCTCCTGTTCTTGATGCTATGAATTACCATTCTTAGAGCCGCTCCGTTATCACTGCGCTTTCTACAAAGAACAAAGTCGAATTTGTTCTTGGTTTTGCACCTCAACCTGCCACAACACATGCTTCATATCCAGCGTGGTTTCGTTGCAATAGCATGGTGGTATCATGGCTCGTCCATTCCGTTTCACCCTCCATTCGTGACAGCATTATATGGATGGACCAGGCTTTCGATATCTGGAATGATCTTAAAAATCGCTTTGCACAAGGAGATCTTGCTCGAATATCAAATTTGCAGATGGACGCAGCAAATTTGTCTCAAGGGGATCTTTCTGTTACTGATTTTTTCACCAAACTTCGCGTTCTTTGGGACGAAATTGATAGTTTTCGGTCAGACCCGACCTGCACTTGCAAACCACAATGCTCTTGCACTGTTTCATCCCTTCTTTCCCAAAGAAAACGCGAAGATCGCGCCATGCAACTCCTACGAGGTTTGAACGACAATTTTTCAAATATAAAGTC